>Ga0302319_10000018_pt1 | contig 263809 bp, 228 predicted proteins | sample Bog_T0_2_FD_203319 | JGI IMG/M metagenome (GOLD analysis project Ga0302319, IMG submission 203319) | Peat permafrost microbial communities from Stordalen Mire near Abisko, Sweden - Bog_T0_2 | ecosystem: Environmental > Terrestrial > Soil > Wetlands > Peat | place: Sweden: Abisko, Stordalen... | reverse complement strand
ACCTCTCCGGCCGCCCCGCCCTGGCGGCCGTTACTTAGTCGATAAGGGGTGACAGAATCTCGTCGCAGTTAATACGACATTTTCTCGTTGCAACAACAGTCTGTTACTAGCGAGCGGTTGGGTTTACCACTACACGCATTGACATAAGCTGCCAACGTGAACAGTTCATGGCCGGGAGGCAGTTCCAACGCGTGAGACCACAGCAGCGTCTCAATCGCGTGGCTGCACATCTCTGCCAATGCTCTCAGCGATCCGATGTCTTCGGGTTTAATGAAGATGAGTTCCAAGTCCGCAGCCGCTTGCTCTAGCTCAAGGGCTGTCTTCAAGAGCCGTCTCCGGGACTGATCCAGCTTGCGCCTGATACGTTGTTGCCGTTCATTATCTTTCGCAAGTTCGGACTGGGTTGCAGGCTTGTGACTAGCCTCTAAGAAAGCGAGGCGCAGCGCAACTTCTGGATCACAGTTATTTTCTGTGAGCCGCCCTAGCACTGCTCTTGGGCTATCCGAATGTTCTGGCGGGGTGTTAGCGGCGAGGAGATTTTCAAGCTGAAGCCAGCGAGCATCGATTTCCAGCGCGGAATCATCTGCCTGGGCACGACTAAGAACAAAGATTCCCGGGAGGCACCAGTCACCCCCGCGCTTCGCATTCTGCTTGAGGCATCGGTTGCGGGTAAGAAACCAGACGACCTTCTGTTTCCAATCAAAGATGCTCGCCGCGCTTGGCGTCGTATATGCAAAGCTGCAGGAGTTTCAGCCGGGAAGAACGGGGGATTGTTCCCCATGATGCGAGGCGCAGCTCAGCCAGAAATAAAAGAGCGAGTGGTGTTCCGACCTCGGTGATTATGAATTTGCACGGCTGGCGGTCTGAGCAAATGTTTCTGCGATATGGCATTGTTGACAACGCCGACAAGACGGCGGCCCTTGAACAGGAAGCGGAGTGGATAGGAGAGCAACTGCGCAAAAAAGACGAACAGAAACCCCCGGAAAAGCTTAACTAACCCCGCCGAAACCGAGATTGGTTACACTTTAGTTACAAAATGGATTCTTTGGCGCATCTGAAAAACGTAAGTTGTTGAAAAGATGGTAGGCGCGGCAGGACTTGAACCTGCAACCACCGGATTAGAAATCGGGGGTTTCTCTAGTTCCACTACAGCGCATGCTGAAAGGCGAACGAGAACGAAAAAGAAAAAGAGGACAAGCCCGGTGAAGCCAAGTATCGCGACTATGTTCTTCTAGCCCACTTGGAATCAGACAGACAGTACAGTACGCATCAGGAGCTGTCGGAAATGCTCAAGCTGTCGCGGCACAGGCAGCTTCCTGAGTTTGTGACAACACAGCCACCCGTCCCCTGATGCTTCAGTCAGCAGCAGGTCGCCGCGCAGATCGATGGAGAGGAGTGCCCTTGATCCTTCTGACCATGCAGTGGGGAACAAATGGCTCCCATCCGCCGACCAAGCTAACATTGATGATACAAGTTAGGATCATACGAGTTTAGACCTTGGACGTCGGAGTATTGACCGAATTGATTCTCGCAATCATTGCGCTTCTTTCTGTGGCCGGTGCATGGACAACATGGCGCCGCAATCCTCTCTTTTCCACTCGGTCGGCGCTGCATTCCATCGCGATCGTCCTGCTGGCGATCGTCGGGCTGGTTGCAGCCATCATTGCGGCAGTCAACTTCATTGAGGGCAAGTCGGAGGTGGTAGCCGGAATCACCTTGGGAGCGGTCATCCTTTTCGGTGCGTTCGGGTTGATCTTCGTCATTCAGACGTTTGCGACGCCGAAGGAGGCGCAGTTGCATACGGCCCTGCCTCCCTCCGCAAAGCTGGTGAACGTTTACCGGCGGAAGGTCCACAAAGCCGCGAAGATCACGGCGATGGTTGCAGCATGCTTCGGACTACTTGGATGGATCCTGCCCGGCAATTTCGGATTCGTGGCGTTTGCTTTCGGTGGTTTCACGCTTGTGATGGGCGCGTTTATGTTGTCTATCTGGTACGTAACGTCCAGGAATTTTGACCGCTCACTCACCGCGATGATTTCGAATTATTGGATCCATTGGCAATACCCGCAGGAGCAGTGGAACCAATGGATCGAAATACAGGCGCAACGCGCGCAGGCATCGCCTCTTCCGGTTTTCGTCTTTCGGCGTGATTGGCGAAAACTCATCTTGCCGTTTGGCATCATCGCCGGAGGAACTTTGATTTTTGGCCCGGGCTCATTTGTGTACCGGGCGCTCTACGTTCTGGGAATCTGTGGGCTCATATTGGTGTTGGGTCTCTTGTCGTCACGGGACAGCCGCAATATTCCCGGCAGAATCCGCAGCAAGATGCGAGCCGCCGCGCCCGAGACCTACTTCGGCCAGGATGGCGTGTTCTGCGACGGTGACTTCACCCCTTGGCTCAGCATGAACGTCTACCTGCTGTCGGCCTCGCTCGATTGGCGTCCGCCGCACAGTTTGCTATTTATCTTTGAGAAGGTCTTGCCGAACCCTTACACGGGAAATCAGCTCGTTGAGATCCGTCAAAGTGTCTTAATCCCTCCGAATGCGGAGGGCGATATTTCACGATTGGGGGAGCGACTCGCCGTCCGCTGCCCGAAAGCGCGGATCAGTTTCGGGGGCGCGCCTTAACGTGTTGCTGTTTTCGCACGCAGACCTGAACCAGGTGACACCCGTCTTGGACGAATATCTACTGCGTGCCGTTCCCATTCGTCACCTGCTGCTTGGGTCCATGTCCCTTGCAAAATACCGTTCGGATTTGCGTTCGGGTCGTTCGTCTGATAGCTGACCTTGCCGGTGCTATCCACCCAGGTGTAACTATACGAACTTGAGCAGATCGATTCACCGGAGAAAATTCCGCTCTCGTGACTCCCTGCTAGGCAGTCACACGCCAACGCAACCAAGCCGATTCAGCAGCTTCGCAGTGACCACTTTCGCCACAGAATCGCCAAGGATTCGCCTTCGAACTCCTCCGGAAATCCCACGGGTTAGCGACGACTTCGCGGCTAGCGGGCAGTCGCAGAGAATTCTTGAAGCTCTTCATTCCGTGTAACTTAAGCAAACGTCGGCTCTTGCGGGTCTCAGACCTGTACCGAGGGACTCGAATGTCTCCTTACTTCGCCACTCAGTCTGAGTGACTCTATGGAGGTTCGAATCCCACTTTCGCACCAACAACCTAGCCGCGAGTGACGGCCGCTTTGTGGGCGACTAGGATGTACCCCTTGGCCTTGGCGTCCGCCTCGATCGCGTCCAGCGTGCACGTCCCGCCGCCGTTTGTCCCGCCTTCATTTCAATTTCAGCGAGCGCCAGACGGGCATCGAGTTCAATTCCCTTATAACCTAACTCTTTCGACTTGGCGGCTATGAGGGCCAACTCCCTCCGTGCCGCAATCTGTAAAGCGGAACGGGCGTGGTTCTTCCCGGCAGTCTCAATGCGGTCTGCAGTGATTGCGGTTCGCCAGCGGATTTCAGGATTCTGGCTCTTGGCTGCTTGCGGCCGCGCGTGTTGCACCGCCTCTTTTGCTGCCGCTCCTCTACCCTCCGCGAGCAGAGCGCGGGCAAGAAGGCCCCACGCAACGATTTCGTCGTCGCGGGCTTTCTGTTGCTGAAAAACTTCGATGGCCTGCCGGATCATCGCCTCTTGCTCGACTGGAGAATCTGCCTTCTCCAGCGACACACTCGCGAGTGCGAGCTGAGTCTCAGCAATGCTGAGCTTTTCACCGGCCGAGGTTCGTATCGTCAATGCCTGTTCGTACATCTTGCGGGCACCCACAAAGTCGGCTTCCTGGAGCGACAGGTTTCCTAAACTCCACATCGCATTGGCGGTCCAATCTTGATCGCCATACTTCTGCGTGAGGGCGAGGGATTCTTCGAATCCCTGCTTTGCTCTCTCCAGGTCTCCCTGCAACTGGTGGACGTTGGCGATGCCGTAATCGGCGAAGGCGACATTGCCTGTGTCCTCCCGGTTTAGCTGGAGTGCCTGCTCATAGAGTTGGATGGCACCGCGGAGGTCGCCCTGTTCCATCCGGTCCTCGGCAATGTTTCCGCTAACAACGGCCTGATACCTCTTGTCATCGAGGAGTCGAAATCCGGCGAGGGACTGGCGATGCATTCTCTCGGCGGTTGCAAGATCGCCCTGCGCTTCATAGATTAAACCGAGGTTGTTAAGCACGACGGCCGCACCGTTTTCCGATCCGTTCCTGCGGTCGATGGTTTGCGCCTGCTGGTACAAGCGGATGGATTCGGGTACATCCGTTCGAGCGATCGCGTCCGCCCACTTGGTCAAGGTTCCGGCTTCGCGCAGATGGTCCCCAGTTGCGGCGTAGATGTCCCTGGCTTCGCGGCACGCAGCAACCGCATTCTGCTCTTGCTCAAGATGAGTGAAGACCCAACACTGAGCTTCGCGCGCGTTTGCTAGGATTAGCCTGGATCCCTGCGCCGTCGCCATCTCCACCGTCCGCTCCAGAGTAGGTTCTTGATGGTTAAAATCGCTCAGCGCACCCCATGCCTTCGCCTCCTCCCATTCGAGACGAGCGTCTTCAGACGCTGGAGGCGCAAGCTTGTGCAGCGCCGCGATCGTGGCCAGAGCATCATTCCCTTTGCCGCTGGCGCTCTGCTCTGCTGCCAACTTAAGCCCGTAGTCGAGGTTGTCAGGAAACAAGGTGAATAGCGTTCGATAGACATCGGTGGCCTCATCATTTTCGTGGTTGATAACACGATAGCGGCCTTCCACCAACAACCTCTCTTCGCGAGAGAGATTGGCGGAAAGATCGTATGCCTGTCGGGCCTCCAGCTTAGCGTTCTTGTCGTAGCCCAACCGCGACCAAGCTTCAGCCAGAGCGGAGTGCGCCAGGGAAAACTTTGGATCAAGGGCTACGGCTTGCTGCAAAAGACTGCAAGCTGCCAGTGCATCGAATACCCGGAGCCGGGCGAGTCCCAATAAAGACGGGCGGCATCACGATTGGAAGGCGATGAGACTCGGTGGAACTGCTTCCAGGTGTAGATTCCTGCTACCGCTGTCGCAGCGATTAAGGCCGCGAAAAATCTCGCGCCCCCGAAACGTCGAGGGTTTGGCAAACTTAGCTCTTCTTTTTCTTCACTAATAACGCTGGTGCGGATCGTTTGTCGCTGCAGAAGGAGGCCGCTGGTGGGACTACTCGAGGGCGCTGCCACGTCTGGGACGACGCTTACGCTCTGTTGGGTGACGATCTTTACTGGCGATATAAACTGATACCCTCGCCCCGGCAGGGTGACGATGTAGTTATTGTCGCCCGCCTTCTCCTCCAGCGCCCGCCGCAGCGCCTAGATACTTTGCGCCAGACTATTCTCGTCCACAAAGGTGTCTGGCCAGACATTCTTTAACAGTTCGTCCCGAGTAAGAACTCTTCCTGGGTTCTGCACGAGATATAGCAGCACATCAAAAGCCCGGGGTTGAGGGTGACAAGCTCTTTTTCCCGCCGCAGGGCGCGGCCAGGGGCGTCAACTTGAAACTCCCCGAATTGGAAGATCCCTCCTGTTTCCTGTGACATAGAGGCGATTCACGGTTTGTCAGAACCTGTCAGAGGTGGTCACTGGCCTTTTTTCTGCGACTAGGGCAACATTCGCGGGCTAAACGACGAGGTCGCAATGAACCGAATTTACCAATGGCTATCGGGGCGAGCAAGCTCTATCCGTTCTGAGGCTTCCGGTCACCGCGTCAGCCGCACGGTCCGAACAGAAGTGACGGTCGAGCGGCAAGGCATGACCCTGCTGGTGGGTGGCGGAACGGCAAGCTTCGACAGTTGCCCGCTTTGCGGACAGAACCTGGCCCCAGAGCAGGCGGAACAGGCAACCCTTCGTCTTCAACAGGTTCGACCAACAGAGGTTACGACTGGAGAGAACAAAACTAGGTCACAAGACAAGGAGAATACTGCCGAAAAACCAGAGTTGGAGTTTAGGGAAGAGTTATGAAATACGTTGTTCGTCCCACATCCTGTGCAGCATCACCTGCATGCTGTCTGTTACGAGCGGGATGCCAAGCGCACAGCAACACACAAACCACAGTCAAACCAACAAGGAGGAAGTCCTATGAATCAATCAGCAAAGTACATCTCTCGCAACACTCTCATTCGATCGATTGCATCTCTATCCATCCTGGGTATCGCCTGTATGGCTGCATCCGCCCAGACGCTCACACTCGACAACTTTACCAAGGGAAGATACACAAAAGTCCTGACGAATCAACAACCAACTGATACTCATTATGAATCGTTGGGCTCCGGCAGTCCCTTAGGCGCGGCTCGGGAAACTGTTTTTACGATCGGCCCAGATCAGTACGGGCAATCGAGCACGCTGGCTATTGGCAAGGGCATTTGCATCGTGGATGCTGGTTTTCAGACCAATTCTCCTCTGCAGATTTTCTACGGGGTTACTCTAGACGGGGTTGAAACTCCAATGGGACTGAACCTTGGCGGGCATTCGGGTCTCCAACTGAACTTTCCAGCCATCTCCACCGATGAATCCCTGGATGTGATTATTGAGATAGACCCGAGCAGCGGCGGATATTACACTTCCGAGGTAGAGTTGGCGTCTAGCCCCAACCCTTCCTCCATATCTTTTCCCTATACAAGTTTCCTTCAAGGAGGTACCGGTAACGTCCTTACCCAGGCCGACGCCAGTGATATTAGCTACATCATCATCACAGCGGGAGCTACCTGGTCGAGTTTCGGAATAAGCTCTTTCCGGGCGGTTAACTAGCGGGTCCGCAGGACGGAGACGAAAACCATAGGAGCGAGCCATCACCAACACCGCGGCGGAAGTAACGGCAGCGATTCAACCCGCCCAAGGAGCCGCTCGAGTTCGGGCGGCTTCTCGATTCTTGCTTGCAGAAAATTTCCATGATCGCGAAATCCGAGTCTCTCGGGAACTCTCCTTATATCCGAAATGAAGATTTCGATTTTGTGACTGCCCACGCGCAGTCACCTGCGCCTCCCAATCAGGCCCGGGGCTTCGCAAGTGGCCACTTTCTCCCACAGCATCACTGGAAGTTCGCCTCAGGTTCGCGATGGACGGCGAATCGAAACTGGACCGATTACAGGCGTTGAGGTCAATTAAGTCTCTGACAAGGTTGGAAATCTGCAACTTGCGGACACGTCGAGAGTTAGCGTGGGAAACCTGTACCTAGGGTTCGAATGTCTCCCTCTCCGCCACGCAGTCTGGGTTGCTAGAGAAGTTCCGCTCACTTTGCGCCGAAATGTGCGAACAATGCCGCATTTCGTGATTATTCCTCGACAAACCGGACTCCAGAGAGCGGAGTGCTCGGCCGCGAAGTCCCTCACGACCCGGCTTCTCTCTGAAGGGCACACATGCAGTCCTGTTTCGGGAAGGGCATTAGGCGAATGCGAAGCGATCACATGTTCGGGATTCGGTTATAGCGGGTTGACTTTTATGAGCGCCTTAGGAACCACGTTCGTTGCTTCCACAAGCCGTTTCTGGCCAATCAATAAACTTCGACAGTTCGATGACCGCAAGCGCCAGTCACTGACTTAAAGAATTTCAGCTTTCTTCCGGATGAGGGACGCTTTTACTCACCTTTACGAGTACTACGCAAGTTAGCACGCAGTTGTGAGGCTGGAAACGCCGTCCTGCCTGCCTTGACATACCATTTGGGCAACTGTAGGTTCTGGACGTAGCCGCTTTGCTGCACCTCTAATTTGTTGGTGAACAAGCACAAGTCCACGTCGCGCAGAGGCCGAATATGAAAACCTTGTCATCGCGATTGCTAACCGCAGCATTGCTATGCTGCTCTTTTTTCAACCTGGCGACAGCGCAGGACACGGAACGACCTGCATATCTTGACACCAGTCTTTCCCCGGAGCAGCGCGCCGCCGACCTGGTCAAGCGCATGACGCTGGAAGAAAAGGCCACCCAACTGGTCAATCAGGCGCGCGCCATCCCGCGCCTGAAAGTTCCGGCGTACGACTGGTGGAGTGAGGCGCTGCACGGCGTGGCGGTGAACGGAACTACTGAATTCCCAGAGCCGATCGGTCTGGCGGCAACCTTCGATACAGAGGCGATCCACAAAATGGCGGAGGTGATCGGCACGGAAGGGCGCATTAAGTACATGCAGGCGCTCAAGACCAACGGCGGATCAAGCAACATCTTTCAGGGCCTCGACTTCTGGGCTCCGAACATCAACATCTTCCGTGATCCGCGCTGGGGACGCGGCCAGGAGACTTACGGCGAAGATCCCTTTCTCACGGGCCGCATGGCCGTCGCCTTCGTCACCGGGATGCAGGGGGATAACCCCACGTACTATCGTGTCATCTCCACGCCTAAACATTACGCCGTACACTCCGGCCCTGAGCCGACCCGCCACTTCGCCGACGTTGACGTAAGCAGGCACGACGAAATGGACACCTATCTGACGGCATTCCGCGCGGCGGTCACGGAGGGCCATGCCGGTTCGGTGATGTGCTCCTACAACGCCATCAATGGCGAGCCCGGATGCGCGAATCAATTCATGCTCATCGATCAACTCCGCAACAAGTGGGGATTCAAGGGCTATGTTGTCTCCGACTGCGGCGCAGTCCTCGACATCTTTTCGGGCCATCACTTCCGCTCCACGCAGGCGCAGTCTTCGGGCATCTCCCTCGAGCGCGGCATGGACAACGAATGCGCGGATTTCATCTCCAAGGTGAACGATGACCACGACTACAAGCCCTACATCGATGCTGTGCAGCAGGGATACCTGCGAGAAAGCACGATCGACCAGGCGCTGGTGCGACTGTTTAGCGCGCGCATCAAGCTGGGCATGTTCGATCCACCGGCAATGGTGCCCTACACGAAGATCGACGAGAAACTCCTCGACAGCGCGGGGCATCGGGCGATGGCGCGCAGAGTGGCGGAAGAGTCGATGGTGCTGCTCAAGAATGACGGCACGCTCCCGCTCAAGCCCGAGTCCAAAAACATTGTGATCGTCGGCCCTCTGGCCGATCAGACCAAGGTGCTGCTCGGCAACTACAACGGTATTCCTACGCATACAGTCAGTTTCATGGAGGGACTGCAGAAGGAGTTGCGGAACGCGAAGATCACCTGGGTGCCGGGCACGCAGTTTCTGCATCCGGATGGCAAGCCATTACCGGCAAATCTGCTGACCACGCCCGACGGCAAACCGGGCCTGAAAGCTGAGTACGGCCAGGGCCTCAGCTTTGGGACGAAGCCGACACCGATCACCGAGCGCGTCGAAGCCAACGTCGATCTGAATGAAACGACCCTTCCCGCTGAAGCGAAGGGCAAGGCCATGCTCGTCGTGCGGTGGTCGGGCTTCCTCACCCCCGCCGAAACCGGCGATTACCTGATCGGCACCCAGGCCGAAAGTTTCGCCGCGGTCACTATCGCGGACCGGCCCGTATCTCGGCAAGACGGCGACACGAGTTTGGGACGCGTCCATCTCGAAAAGGGCCAGAAAGTGGCCCTCCAAGTCATCTATGGCAAGACGCCCGACAGCAGGCTGGGCGTACGTCTCTTGTGGATCAAGGCCGACAACACGCCGTCGCCGGCTGCGCTGAAAGCTGCGCGGCAGGCGGATGTGGTAATCGCCGTCGTCGGTATCACCAGTGAACTCGAGGGCGAGGAGATGCCTGTCAGCGAGCCCGGCTTTTTGGGCGGCGACCGTACCACTCTCGACCTGCCCCAACCCGAAGAAGAACTGGTGCAGTTGGTGGCGCAGGCAGGCAAACCTCTCGTTGTTGTGCTCATGAACGGGAGCGCGCTCTCGGTTAACTGGGAGAAGGCGCACGCCAACGCGATTCTGGAAGCCTGGTACTCCGGCGAAGAGGGGGGTGCTGCGATTGCCGAAACGTTGAGCGGGAAGAACAATCCCGCCGGACGCCTGCCGGTCACGTTCTATACCGGAGTCGATCAACTGCCGAATTTCGAGAACTACTCGATGGAGGGCCGCACCTACCGCTACTTCAAAGGCACTCCCCTCTATCCGTTCGGGTATGGCCTCAGTTACACCACCTTCGAGTATAAGGATCTGAATCTGCCAACGAACCCTGTGCCCGCGGGTGCAGCGATGTCCGCCTCAGTCACAGTGAGCAACCGTGGCAAGCGCGCCGGCGATGAAGTGGCTCAACTCTATCTCAGCTTCCCGAACGTGCCGGGGGCGCCGATCCGGGCTCTGCGCGCATTCCGGCGCGTGCATCTCGAACCCGGCGAATCGCAGACCCTGCATTTCGATTTAAAGCCACGCGATCTCAGCATGGTGACCGATGCGGGGGATCCGATCGTCGCCGCAGGTCAATATAAAATCAGTATCGGAGGAGGTCAACCCGATACCGACGTGCCCGCCGTAGCCGGCACATTTCAGATCGACGGGACCATAGCCTTGCCGGAATAAAATCAGCGTTGCTCGCTTGAAGGGTTGGTGCGCGGGAGGACACAGGACAAGAGTTGCGGTGGTCCGATTTTTTCCAATAGCCGGCGCGTGAAAGTCCAGCCACAACTTAAGGCGTTCAAGGTTCGGGAAATCGCGGAACCGGCGGATCGCTGCAAGAGTCTTCCTCAGTCGCTCACTGTTCACCGATTCAGAAACATGCAGTTCCCTCACATAACTGCTAACGTTCTGGCCAGATGACAGGCTAACCGAAGTAGGAGTTGCTGGCGGAGAGCGAGATTTTCAAGAATGAGGTCCTCTCGGGAACGGGTTTTGACGAGGGACAGTATGTTTTGGCGACCGACACCCCAACCTGGCAGCCGTTCATTTGTTCTGATTCTCAACAAGAACCGACACGCCGGAAGCCGGAAGGTCAACTGCGGATACTTCTCCTTCTTCTAGAACCAGCTTCATCGGGCGCGGCAGCGTGGCATGCTGCCTTTCTTGCGTGTGGTTGATTAGGATGAAGACTTGCTTACCGCCGCCGATACGACGGCAGACCTCCACACCGTCGGGTACGATACCGAAGACAGGTGTCACGCCGCTCCTATCGACTAACCATTTCGCAGCAGCGGCCATGAGTCCGTCGTCGAGAATCGCTCCGATGTACGTAATGCGGCCCTTCCCGTACTTATGAGTGAGGGCCGCAGGTTGGCCGTCGATCCAGCCGTTACCCTTGCCATATCGCAAAAGCACTTCCGCATCGGAATCTGAAGTCTTCAGTTGCTCCGCCCAAATCGTGACTTGCCCCTTGCCCCATTCACCCGAAACCGGAAAATCTCTCTCAATCGCATAATACTGCTCCACCCGGCCACCCAGTGCATCGGCCAGGAATCCAGGCTGCCTTTGGGGGAGTAAGGCGTTGAACTCGTCCTTCATCCCCGAACGCGGGCCGAGCACAAGATGCCCGCCGTTGCGCACATATTCCAATAAATGCTGCGCAAGGTCTTCGGGGATCACATTAAGATCGGGGGCGACGACCAGTTTATAGTCCTGAAGGGGCGCGTCGGGACTGATGACGTCGATCGACTGCGCAAGCGGCCGCAGACAACGGTAGTAGTTTTTCAGCAAAGCAGTCTGATCGTACTTGGCCGTATGCCGCTGAAAATCAATTGCCCAGCGGCTGTCATACGAATGAAGAAGGGCGACCTGGGAAACAGGAATGGTGCCGCGCAAACTGCTCTGGACTTTCGCGAACTCGCTTCCGATGGTTTTGACTTCCTCATAAAGCGGTACCGGAGTGCCATCGGGACCGACCAAAGTGCCGTGATACTGCTCCTGGCCGTTAAGCGCGCTCCGCCATTGCCAATATCCGACTTCGTCGGCGCCGTGGCCAATCGCTTGCCAGGCCATGACTCGCACTTCGCCCTTGTTTAGAAAGTTATTAATCGCCGCCCAGTTCACTGCGCCGGGCTGGGTTTCAATCACCCAGAAATTCTCGCGTTTGAATCCGCGCACCAGATCATGGGTTAAACCATTTCCGAACGGATCAAGATGTCCAGTTCCCACGTAGTCATCCCACGACGCAAAGGTCAGAGGACGCGACATGACATAGTGATCGAAGCCGTTGAAGAATCCCATAAAGTTGCCGGTCACGGCCTGGCGCGGATCGGCATGCAGACGGATGACGTCAACCTGATTCTGCTGATAATCCGCCCAAGTGTCGGTGCCAAAACGGTTCCAATCCAGACGAAGTCCGGGATTGTGAAATTCGCCTTCTTCTCCGGGAACCGGAATCTCCGACCAATCGTCATAGGTCTGGCTCCAATACGAGGTTGTCCAATGCTGGTTGAGGCGGTCGAGCGATTTGTACTTAGCCTTCAACCATTCCTGGAAGAGATGCTGTGTGACGTTATCGAATGACATGCGGGCATAGCCGTATTCATTGTCAATCTGCCATCCCACAACGTTTGAATTGTGTCCAAAGCGGAGCGCCATGTGCTCGGCAATGCGCCTGCAAAGTGCGCGGTAACGAGTAGACGTTACCGATCCGTGAGCGCGAATTCCGTGGGTTGCAAGACGGCCGTTTTCCTCGACCCGCAGTGTGTCGGGATATTTGTGAGTCAACCAAGCCGGGGGCGCGGCGGTCGGTGTGCCCAAGACGGAAACAATATCGTGTTGGGCGGCGAGATTGATGGCGCGTTCCAGCCAGTCGAAGTCGAAGTGGTTCTCCGAAGGCTCCATGCGGCTCCATGCGAACTCCGCGATACGAACGACTTTAATATGAGCAGCTTCCATCAGGCGCAGGTCCGCTTCCCATCGCGATTCGGGCCACTGTTCGGGGTACCAGTCGGTACCAAGCAGAATGGCGTCGTGACCAGCGATTTGGGTCGGAATGGCATGGCTGGCGGTTTGTGTACAGGCGGAGCCCAGCAGAAAAAGAATTGGCGCGAGCCACCGCACCGCGGCCCGGGTTCTCGTTGGAAGGCAGAAAGTCGGGTTGAACATTGAAATGCCTGATTCTAGCCCTATAAGCTCAGATGAATAGTAATTCTAGTTGCTCTGCGGGAGCAGTTCATAGTGGTGCGGTTTCGGCAGCGCGGCGGATTTTTGCTGTTCGATGACTTCGTTTTCCAACGCGTCGAGCGCACTCAGGGCCTCACCCAGGTGCGGCGACTTCTCTTCCTGCAAAGCAACCTGAACGCCTTGCCATCGAGCCATGCGAATGGAGCGAAGCCGCCCAGAGAAAACATAAACGCTCATAGCCTGTTTGAGCATCGGGGTAGCGAGCAGCGCCAGATTGACTCCTCGCGCCAACTCTTCCCTTGTCCAGGCCCCGATTTCTTCGCCATCAATTCTCACGGCATACTTTGGTGCCGGCAGACCTGTGAGTTTCAGCAACTGCTGATCGAGGGACTCCACAATATGCGAGGATCGCAGCACTAAAGCAAGCACGTCGTCCTCCGCATCAAACGGCATGGGGAGCGCGTTGTCCTCTTGCGTCCAGGAGAGGATTGGCTTTCTCTGCAATTCGGTGATCCGAGTGTTGCTCTGGCGCTCGACTCGCGCGCGGGAAGCGTCGATCTCTACGGCCGAAACCACCGCAGGGGAGTTCCAGCCTTCCAAGATGGCAGCGGCCATGACCAAGCCACCGGCCGCGGATGGGTGGATGCGGTCCGGAATGATCTTTTCCGCGAGAACCGGGTCCGCCAGACGTGCCTTTTCGAGAACCGCCACCAGGGGCGCATTCATATCGATGACCTCGACATGTTGGTGCCGCGCCAACTCTCGAACAAATTGCCCATAGCGAACAATGACCTTGTTGTAGCCGCCATCGCGCAGCGCATATTGCGGTGGGCGAGTTACATCGTCAAAGGGAGAAGGCTCCAGCAGTGTGATCCGCAGATTGGGCGAACTCTGCCGCAGCGTGTCAAGCAAATGCACATAACCTTTGGCATACACATCAAAAAATGCCTGATCGAAATCCTGGTAGGCAGCATCGTTCATGCCCAGCATGAACGTGGCTACAGTCGGCTTGTTGGCGACAACATCGCGGGCCAGTCGCTCGTCGATTCTGCCGCCTCCGCCGCCGACCACCCAATCTCCGGACCAACCGGAGTTGACGAAGCGGACGTTCAGCTCAGGGAAACGGGTTGCTACGTAGGTTTCAATGAAGGCAATGTAGCGGCCTTGTTCGGTAATGCTGTCGCCGTAAAAGACCACGCGATCGTCTTTACTGAGGTAGAAAGGATGATCCTGGGCGGCATCCGGAAGCGCCACGCAAAGCAGCGCCAGAACCGGCAGGCTATGCCGGAAAACCGTGACGAAAAAACGCGGACGCGTCATCGGCAACCGCTAGAAAATGAACTTGGCGGCAAACTGCACGATTCTGGGGTTAGCAATCGTTCCCCTGATTATCCCGAAAGAAGCAGTTTGGCTCTGGTCTCCGCCCGGATTTGCAAAATGCGGTGTATTCGTCACGTTAAAGAATTCAAATCTAGTTTGGAGGGTGTACGTCTCCTTCACACGAAAATTCTTGAAAACTGAGAAATCGCCATTGATGTATCCCGGGCCGCGCACCAGGTTACGCCCTGCATCGCCCAGCAAGCAAGTTCCCGTTAAACCCGCGCTACTGAATGCCCCGGCATTGAAATATTCCAGCAAGGACTTGCCCCCCGAAACTGCGTTTGGATCTCCGACGAGATTGGGCCGTACTCCAGGGCAGAGAGTATTGTTGCCGTTCCTCACAACGTTGACGGGCAGGCCTGTGCGAGCAGTGAAAATGCCGGCGAGTTGCCAGCCACCCAGGAGAAGATCGGTCGTTCCATTCCAATCGCTGCCGAATGTTTTGTGGTGACCAAACGGCAATGAGTAAATGGAACTCACCACAAGATTATGGCGCACATCAGTGTCTGACGAGGCTTTTTCAATATTCAAGTCGAATGGATTTTGAGGTGAATTGTGGTTCACTCCCAGATCAAAGGGAGCGGGGCCGTTATCAATGTTGTGTCCGTAGGTGTAGGAAGCCAGGAGGCTCAAATTTCGCGAGGCACGCTTGTTCAGTTTGACTTGTAGGGAATTGAACGAACCCCAGCCCAATGATTTCTGGGCCTCAATTTTCCCGAGATTCGCAGTTTGTATTCCGCCAGGGTTGATGTTTCCAATCGCATAAGGAAGATCCCGGCTCACGCTGCCCACATAGCCCACTTCGAGTGACATAGTGGAAGAAAGCTCCCGTTGCACCGTCAGGTTGTACATGCTGGCGTAGCCTGTTTTCAGATGCGGATCAACATAGTAGACGGTCTGCTGGTTGCCGTCGGGTACGCCCGTGCCTGGATCGACGATATCTGCGGGATTAATAGTGGATTGCCCCGCGGTCAGGGGGAGAGTAGTCGTGCGATTGAAGCCTGTGTCGATTTGATACCCCGGAGGAGTCGACAACGGGTAAAAATAGGGACTGGTATAGAGAAGTTGCTGCGTCGCAAAAGGATAATTTTTGCTAAGAACATCCTCGCGCGCGTCGTTCTCGGGAGTGTAGAAGAGTCCATAGCCGGCTCGCATGACGGTGCGCGGTGTGAGTTTGAAAGCGAGTCCAAGTCGCGGCGAGAAATCATTCTTCCGGGCATTAATCAGCGCGTCAGAGTTTCCGCCTCGTCCCGCAATCAGAATCAAATTGGTAACGGGATCGAAGTTCGACAGGTTGTTTCCGGCTTCGGTGTACGGGTTCTGATACTGATAACGTACTCCGTAGATCAAGGTGAGACGGGGCGTTACTTTGTAGGTGTCTTCTCCGTAGAAATGTAGTTCCCAACTCCGCGTATGCGTGGTTCCAAACTGCAGTCCGATATTCGTATATTGGGGGAGACCAAGCAGCAGATCGGCGATGTCTGACCCGCCCTGGTAGTAGGCAAAGCCGGAGGCGCAACACGAATAATCCTGGGCGGCGCTTAACGGACCGCCGGGGGCGTACTGATACGGCCCGGAATAATATTGAAAGCCTGTCGGAAAGAGATTGAAGTTGGGATGTGAATTCAGTCGCCGAAAATCGGTTCCGAAGTGGAACTCATGTTTTCCCACTAAGCTAACTACAACATTGTCCTGAAATTGGAAATTGCTGTCCAGAAAGTACAAGGGCAGGTAGGTGGAACCTCCCGTTTCATACCCGTCCCCAAGATAAACTTGGGGAAATCCCGAGGTAGCTGGGAAGCCGGGAAGGTTGATATCCGGCATCCCATATTGCGTGGCGAGGTTTTGACCGTTCAGAAGGCTATAGTCGTTGAGTCGATAGCGGCTGTAACCAAAGCGAAATTCGTTCAAGAGCCGCTGCGAGAAGAGATGGGTTTCCGTGGCCGAGAGTTCCTGGCTGCGTGAATTCTGGGTGAGTCCCTGGTCGGTAGCGCCGGCGCCGACGACGGGAGTGGCACCGTGAAAAGGATCGTCTTGCGTATCGTTGAAGCCACCATAGTGGTACACGACGGACACATGGTCCTTCTTGGAAAAATCATGGTCGAATCGTACGCTGGCGGTCTTGCCATCGTAAGCATAGGGTGCATTGACGAGAAAGTTATTGTAGTAGCCAAAATCAATTCCGGGAAGCGTGGGTTTGGGGAAAAAATCCTGGAGAACCGCCAGGCCCGCCGGGCTTACACAGCTTCCATCCGGGGTGAAATTGGCGGGACAGGCAGGAATGACGTTCCCAGGAAACTGCTGCGAATAGAAGTTCTGTGCATAGAACGCGGGATTGAAAATCGGAAGTTGTTGGCCGTTCCCAGGGTCGAGCAGTCCCGACAGGTTGACGCTGCCATCGGAATTATAGACGATTTGATTTTGAGGCGGGACGCTATCCAGATAAGTAAGTGTCTGGCGAAGCCGCTCCTGCTCATAGGAAACGAAAAAGAAAGTCTTGTCCTTGACGATAGGCCCGCCGAAAGTTCCCCCAAAATTATGTTGGCTCAACTCCGGGGATTGCCCTGCGCCGCTGAACGAATAGTTATCCGCAGCAGTTGCATTCGGTCGATAAAAATCATAGAGGTCACCGTGATATTTATTGGTTCCAGCCTTGGTCTGAATTGATATCACGCCCCCGGCAGCCCTGCCGAACTCGGCCGAGTAATCTGAGGTTGCGACTTTGAACTCTTCCACCGCATCCACACTGGGCCTGAGGTTCGTGTCATTGTTGCGGTTTGCCGTGGCTTCCACGCCATCGATGACTACCGAGTTTGCAAATTCCCTTTCCCCGTTGACCGATAGATTGAGGGTATTTCCGCCCTCGCCGCTTACTACCCCCGGCGCGAGCAGCGAAAGTTGGAGAAAATTCCGGCCCAACAGTGGAAGGTCGAGAATTTGCTTGGACTCGATTACCTGGCCAGTTTCCTCGCTTTCCGTCTGCAGCAGCGGCGCCTCGGCTCTCACGGTCTCCGTAGTAGAGGTCGTCCCGACCTTCAACTCGAAATCGACTACCAGTTTCTGATCGATAAACAGCTCGAGGTCTTTCGCCACCGCCCTCTCAAAGCCCTGCTGGGTCACGGTGACGCTATAGATACCGGGCGGCACTCGCTGTACTTCAAAGTTGCCTTCGCCATTGGACTTGCTGGGATAGCTCACACCGGTGGCCTGATTCAGCGCGGTGACCTCGGCTCCGACGATCACAGCCTTGCTGCGATCTGTCACTCGGCCCGCGATGGACCCAGTTGTGGCTTGGGCGCCCGCATTCGGAACCAGCGCGAGCGCCATGCCAAGCACCCCGAACGCCAGTAACAAACCCGAAAGGCACCGATTCATAGACCCTCCTTATTCAACCAGCAACAGCGAATCTGCCGCCCATCGAAAGCTTCTCTAGTAAACGTTTACTCACCGACCCTAAAAACAGACGGATCGACTGCGCTATTGTATGGGCCGCGGGAAAACCTACTCCTACCCCGAGGCTCTGTCAAGAACATTTAGGTATTGGCGAATCCGAATTGTCATTTCGCCTAGAAAGACAGCCTCTTATACAAGCCGCCCACCGTGTCCATCACAACGCCTAAAGATCTGGGAAGCAATTGCCGAATACTTTCGTCTTCCGCCCCCGGCGTGAGTTTGTGGCTGGGGTGGAACCGACCCTTCTGCGTGAGTTGCCGTCTGCGAGAGTGACGCGTAAACGCGTGCTAGCCAGCCGTTTCGCCGCTGCTAAGGCCGATTCCTCCTCTTGTTTTTGAAGTGAAACACGATGCGCCGGGAGTAAACGTCGGCCGAAAATTGGATCTGAGCACTCACCCTGCCCGCGCTGTCGGTGATCAGTTGCGCCCCCTCCACCGAAGCAATCTGGCCCGGATTCTGGACCGCAACTTCGTATTGCCTGCCCGGGGTTCCAGAAATTTCGAGAGTCCACTGGTCACGGGTAGGTGTCCAGGACCCCGACACGATGCGCAAGCCCCGGCTGGATTCTCCGAGCGGCGGCAAATCCTGCGGGATACTCAATCCGAAATCGTCGAGCACATGAATGCGCAATTTGGTCTGGCTCGTGGTCAGCGGAAGTTGGATCGTTACATGTTGATCCTCGGCATTGAACTGGATATGAAAGTCTACCGGACGGCCATTCACTTCAGCACCAACAACCCGAGCCCTCAAGCTTAACGCGGGCGAGAATTCCAGCGCGCAGGCGCCGGAACCAGAGCGCCCCACATCCAAGGAAATGCTATCCACGGTTCTCGCGTAATCGAGATTCAGGACAACCGTCCCCACGTAAAGGTTTCCGATCCGAAACGATGTCCAGTCCGCGGGTAGGTGAGGAACGAAGGTAAGACGCTGCGCAGTGGCATCCACCTCTAGACCGAACAAGCCACGCAACAGCGGGTTGACCACCATGGCGGCCGACCAAATCTGATAAGGCGTGCTTCCAAGAAGCGGCTGATAGTAATCTCCGGAAAGAACCTCGGTTACGTGGCCCAACGCTCCATCCAGGCTCAACAAGGCGTTCGAACGCAGATTGGAATATGCAGGAGACGAGCGATGGTAGCGATATTCGCCGGTAGCCGCCCAACCTGTGAAAAGCGGCCACACCGAGCCGTAGTGGTAACCTGCGGGATTGTAACGAGGGTCCCGCTGGGAAATAATGCGCATCCCCCAATCGGTTTGATAGTCGGAATCCGCAAGTTGGTCGATCGTTGCCTCGGCCTTCGCGCCATCCAGCAAGCCAAACCACATGGGCACGGTTGCGAGCACGCTGGTTGTGTCCAAACGCTTATCGTCTTTGTCGAGAGCGTAGGCAAAAGCTTTTTTGTCTGGTGACCAGAAAACATCATTCAGAAGTAATTGCTGCCGGCCAAACTCTTGCTCAAGCTGTTCGCTGACATCTTTCTTGCCCACCAGCAGTGCAAGGTGTGACAGAGCGCGCAATGCTTCCAACCCCAGCCCGCTTTGATAAATCTCGGTCTTGACGGGCAGCAGCGGCCCACCTTCCACCCACCCCGAACCGACACCGAGATTCTGAGGGAATCCCTGGACATCGTAGGTGGAACGAAGAAATTCGAAGGCCTTCCAGATGCTGGTCCATTTTTCTTTTGCATAGCCTACATCGCCGCTCCCGGTCACATAATCGTTCATGACAATAATGAACAAGGGTGTGGCGTCGGCAGAGGCGTAGGGATAGGGATAGTCCTTGAACCACGGCACGAAGCTTGCAGATTGCGAGACCTCATGCGGAATCTTGCCGTCCTCCCGCTGATACTTGCTCAGGAAATTTAATGCGGTGCGCGCAGTGGTAAAGTCGCCGGCTGCGTCGAGAGCGAGCGACGTCCACAACGCATCGCGTCCAAAGAACCAGGCGAACCCCGGCCGCTGACTGTCGCCCGAAGTCCGGTACCCAGCTACCAATCCGCTACCCAGGAAAGGATTGTCGACCAACCCTTGAATCATGCTGACCCGCGCCCAGTCATAAGCGGTTTGGAGTTGTTTATCTGGAATCGAGATATCAACGGTACGGTCAAGATAGGCTTGGTAGTATTCCGACGATTCACGCAATTGAGTAGTGTAGGAGGCCGAAAGTCGCCGGTAGGTAGCCTCCGCTTCGGGGTCGCCGTTGGATGAAGCGGCAATCACGATGACTTTCGTCTCGTGACCCTTGTTCGTAACTCCCAGGCGAAACGAATCCGCCTGCGCAGCTGCGTAATTCGTCCAATATTCCTCTGACGTAAGAACTCCGGTAGGCGAGCCCACCACAGCCGCAAACTTCTTCAGTTCGTCGGCGAAAACGAACGCATGTAAATTCTGGTCCCAGTAGAGGTAGTTGCCGGCGAATGCCCCGGGCCACTCCAACTGAAAATCTCGTTGAAATTCCGCCTCAATCTCCACCGGTTCCGCTGCGTCAACCTCAAGTTGGATTATGGCGCCAGGCTCATGGACGGGAACAAATAAAGTTTCCCGAACCGTGAAGGTATCGCCGGCATACAGAATGGAAGCCGATTCAGGATGAACCGTGATGGTGCGCGCCAGCGACTCCGCCGGGAACTCCAAAGCTTGCAAGTGGAATCGTAGATGAAAATCGCGCAGAATTTTGAGCGGATAGACCCAAGCCTCGAGACGCCCCGCCTCATTTCCGAGCAGCGCCGCGCGCGTGCCGGTGGCCGACAGAAATTCCCACGGACGCACAGGGCGCGACAGTTCCAGTTCTGATTTCAATGAGCGGTCCGGATCTTGTCCTCGCAAAGAGATTGCAAATGTCAGTGTAAGGAGAAGAAGAAAAAACCTGCCGCGAGTTGGAATCGTCGGTCGCATATTTGTTCCGGAATCGCTCTTTGTGCGCGAAGCGTTGATTCTACTCGTGCTCTCAATTTGGCAGGGTCACGACAGCCACCGCGAAACCAGATAGAGCCAAATGCTCGGAGGTCAGGTCGCTCGACGAGGAAGGGTTGAGCCCGGTGGCCTGGTCTACGACTTCCATATGCGCGCCAATGGCACCTGACAGTTGAATCTGAGCAACGCGGTCCCGCTTGTTGATGATCAGCAACTTCTTCTTTCCTTGTGGTGTTACGAACGCCTGAGCATACACCGCCGATGTGGCGAGTTCTGTTTTCGTCAGTTTGTCTCCGGGGCCAAAGTTATCGCGTATCATCTTCAAGACCCAGTAACGCGCATTCGGCCGGCCCGTTGTCCAATCAACCATGGAGACGCTGGGAAACTGGGCGGGATAGCCAACCAGTTGCGATTCTCCGATCACATCAATCCCGAGTTCGGCCAACTGCGAGTATAGATACGCATACACAGCGGCGCTTAAATTCCAATAGGAAGCAGGTATAGCTGCGTAGCCTGGATCAGCCTTTCCGATATCTTCTGCTCTTAGGGTGCCAACTTCGTTCAACATAGTCTGAGTTTGTGGCGAAAGGCGGCGGCGAATTGATTCCACGTAGCGCACTGTGTCCAAAAAATGATCAGCTTGCTCAAAAAAGCTGAAGGGTTGACTGTCGGATCCCTCATCAACGCTGGGAACAGCATAAAAATGATATGAAATCGCATCCAGCGGAATGCCGGGTTGGTGGCTCTTGGGATCCAGAAAGTACTCGAAGAACTCGGGGCTCTTTGAAGGCTTGGCCAGACTCATGCCCACAAATTTGATTCCGGGGGCGACTCGGCGAATAGCTGCCGACACAGCATCGTAAAGGCGTGTGTACATCTGCGGTGTAATCGCGTGCTCGTACTCAGGCTCATTGAGAATTTCCCAGTAATCAATCTTGCGATGATGACCGGAGTCGTGTCGGCGACCCAGTTCGTCGGTGAATCCTCCCTGTGTGTACCAACTCACTATTCGGGCAAAATAATCGCTGACTTCCTTCATGCTGGGATCGCGCAGTTCAGTTCCCTGCTCGTAACTCCAATCGACTGCGTTGAGGTCGCTGGGAGGATCGACCTGTCCGTCCGTTTTAAACATCCATTGCGGAATCGTGCCGAAGTTCAGGACTACGGCGTGCCCGCTGGTGGCATCCAGAAAATCCAGAACCAATGGATCAATCAGCGAGAAATCCCAAAATGTGCACAGGGCGGTTGGTGGCGCCAGCTCCGCAACCGCCAGTCTAGGATAAGGAAACCATGGAACCAAGCGGACATCATCTGCCTGCAGATTTCGCAGAGCTTGAAACGTCCGGTCATGAATTGTTGAGTCTCGACGCAAAAGCGGATTGACTACGACTTGCAACGTGGCAGTCGTCCTCGATACGCGCTCGACTTCAGTCCAATCCACTTTGACTGCGACCACTTCGCTGCTTTCGGCCCCACTGGAAGCCGTTGACGTCGCGAAGAGAAGCGACACAAGAACCAGAACTGAAACAGCGCTTCGGATGTTCGGACGTTCCCGAATCATTTCGCGCGTTTTGTTAGATTCGATCTGCAATCTCGTAATCTCCTCCGTGGTAGCATTCGAATCGTATGCCGATCACGCTCACCGACACGACCGCGCCGTGGAGAAGCCTACTGTGATTCGACTGAGCCCGCAAGAGGCGTGCAGGCTGCGGCGAATGGCTGGATTTTGCGTGGCTTTCTTTCTCATGCTTATTTTCTGCCACCCGAGATCTTGCCAAGGAGGCGAAAAAACATCGCCATCTCCCGATAGCTCATACTACGTTGACTCCGTCACTGGCAGCGATCAAAATCCCGGAACCTCGGCTGATGCTCCTTGGAAGACACTCGACAAGGTCAATCAAAGAACTTTTGGCGCTGGTGATGTCATTCTTTTCAAGTCCGGCTCGAAGTGGACTGGTCAACTCTGCCCCAAAGGCTCCGGAACGGAAGAAAGGCCAATTGTCGTCGATAAGTATGGCGGAGAAGCCAAACCGATCATTGATGGTGCTGGGGGCGCGGAGGCAACCGTTCTCCTGAGAAATCAGGAATTCTGGGAAATCAATAATCTTGAGATCACAAACGCCGGCCGCGGACGACACCTGCGCCGCGGGGTTCACCTGGATGCCGATAACTACGGCGACGTGCATCACGTCTATCTCCGCTTCCTCACCATCCATGATGTGAATGGCACCGATAAAGTAAAAGTGAACGGTGGAATTAACTACACCAGCGAGGGCTCATCCAAGCCCAGTCGTTTCGTCGACCTGCGCATTGAATACAACCGGATATACCACGTTGACCGCAGTGGGATTTTCGGCGAATCTTATCACTGGGTTCGGTCCCGTTGGTATCCCAGTCTGGGAGTGGTTATCCGCGGCAATTCTTTGGACGACATTGGCGGAGATGGAATTGTCGTCGTCGCCACCGATGGCGCCCTGGTTGAGAACAACGTCGTGAGCCGCGCGAACCAGCGGTCCCTGGGCTACAACGTGGGTATCTGGCCGTGGAGCGCGGATAATACCGTTGTCCAGTACAACGAAGTTTATGGCACGCGCGGCCAGCGCGATGGCGAGGGTTTTGACTCCGACTGGAACAGCCGCAATACTCTCATTCAATACAATTTCAGCCACGACAATGAGGGTGGATTTCTGCTGATCTGCAACGAAGGAAACATGGATGCCGGCTTGAGCGCTGGCAACCATGGGACGATCGTTCGCTACAACATAAGCCAGAACGATCACCATCGGGGAATCAATATCGCTGGCCCCGTCAGCGACTCGATGATCTACAACAACACAATCTTTGTGGGAAAGAACGAGAAAGTCGATCTCGTGCTGCATTCCAACTGGAGGGGTTGGGCCACGAGCACGTACTTATACAACAATATTTTCTATGTCGAGGGTAAGGGGCAGTTTTCCTACGCTCGCACCAGGAAGAATGATGGTGCTCATGTGAGCACACCCGGTCTCGGCAAAAGCGAGGGCAACATTTTCGATTCCAACGTGTACTACGGTGTGGTCGCACCTGCGGATGATCAACATGGGCTGAGCAACGACCCTGCCCTCGCAAGTCCGGGTGCCGCGACGACGGGAAGGCAAACGGTAACCGGCTACGGTTTGCTATCTGGTTCTCTGGCAATCGGTTCCGGCAGAGTGATCGCCGACGATGGCGGCAGAGATTTCCTTGGAGCCAAGGTACCATCCTGCCGTGGTGTGGACCGGGGCGCACTGCAAAACGAGGACTGTTCCGATACCCATCCTTAAGCCTGGCGTATCAGGAAACGTTTGCTGGTATAGAATGGGCCGCGCTTATGGACATAAGGGAAATTGCCAGGCGGGCGCGGGTCTCGACTGCCACCGTGTCCCGGACCATCAACCGTGTAAGCACGGTCGATCCACGTCTCGCCAAGCGAGTCTGGAAGGTGGTTGACGAACTTGGATATTTTCCCAACACACAGGCCCGCGCGCTGGTCTCTGGACGAAGCCGGATCTTCGGGCTCATCGTTTCCGAAATCACAAATCCATTCTTTCCGGAGATAGTGCAGGTCTTTGAGAACATCGCGGTGCAACACAACTATGAGATCTTGATCACTTCGACTGCGCACGATCCCAAGCGCATGGAGTCGTCAGTGCGACGAATGCTGGAACGCCGGGTTGAAGGCGTCGCGGTAATGACATTCGGCATGGAAGAGTCTCTACTGGATGATCTGAAACTGCGGCAGGTGCCGCTGGTTTTCGTGGACGTAGGACCGGCGCGTCCCCGCGTCAGCAATATCCGCATCGATTATCTTCACGGGATCCGTCAAGCGGTTCAGCATCTGGCGGCATTACGCCACCGGCGCATTGGTTTTATCAGTGGGCCGCTGCATTTGAAGTCCGCGGCGACCCGCCAGGAAGCGTTCGTAACCTCACTCGAGGAAATCGGAATCCGTGCCGATGCGGATCTGATGGTCGAGGGTGATCACACGATAGAGGGCGGGATCAACGCCTTCGAGGAACTGCTAAGTTTGGGCCCCCGGCCAACGGCCGTCCTCTGTTCGAATGACATGACGGCGATCGGAGTCATGCGCAAGAGTTATGAGGAGGGTGTCGCAATTCCGGACGACCTCTCGCTGATCGGATTCGACGATATACGACTGGCCCAGTTCGTATTGCCACCGCTGACCACCGTGCAGATGTCGCAAACAGAGCTGGCTCGGTTGGCCTTTCGCGCGCTGCTCAAAGAAGTAGAGCGTGAGGCGCCCTTAGCGCACGGCACCGAGTACAATCTGCAAACCAGTTTAGTATTACGGCGTTCGACCGCTCTGGCCCGGGAGTCCAAGTTTCGCGTCAGAAAGGTCAGAGCCAGACGCTGAGTTCTAGATCGAGGTCCGTAGTTTCGAGGTACGTAATTTCGTTGACAAGGCAGGGCCTGGTTGGATAATGTTCTGCAGTAAACGTTTACCCGAGCTGTTCCGCGAGGGTGATGGAGCACGATGCTGCTGAGGAGTTTACGCGAGGAGGTATGGGAGGCCAATCTTGAGTTGGTTCGCCGCGGGTTGGTGCTCTATACTTTCGGCAACGTCAGCGGCATCTCCCGCAAGGACGGGCTGATCGCCATCAAACCCAGCGGCATCCCGTACGAAGAATTGACCCCCGAACAAATTGTCATAACCGACATCGCGGGAAAGACAGTGGAAGGTACCCTTCGTCCATCCTCCGATCTGGCAACCCACATCGAACTGTACCGCCAATTCCCGATGGTCGGGGGCGTCGCCCATACCCACTCCGAGTTTGCGACCGCATGGGCGCAGGCGAAGCGGCCAATCCCGTCTTTCGGCACGACGCACGCTGACTATTTTCATGGTCCCGTCCCCGTGACGGATGCTCTCACAGCCGACGAAATTTCTACCGACTACGAGAAGCATACGGGGATTGCGATAAGTCGCATTTTCAAGAATGCCGATGCCGTGGCGACACCGGCCGTGCTCGTGGCCGGTCATGCTCCATTCTGCTGGGGTGCGAACGCCGCGGAAGCGGTGCACAACTCCGTGATTCTCGAATACGTGGCAAAGATGGCTTACTACACGCTGGGTGTGCAACCGGACGTCCAACCGATTGAACGCGCCCTGCAGGATAAGCACCACCGGCGCAAACACGGACCCAGTGCTTACTACGGTCAGGGGCCCGCACGATGAATCCCGCCCTGGTACTGATTCGAGGAAATCAACTGGTCCATCTCTCCCCGGTTGATCTGGTGATCATCGTCTTCTATTTCACACTCGTGCTGGCGATCGGTCTTTATTTGAAACAGCAGGCCAACACAAGCGAGGATTTTTTCCTGGCGGGAAGAGAGATGACTGCCTGGGTCGCGGGTCTGAGTTTTTTATCGGCAAATTTGGGCTCGCTGGAACTCATGGGATGGGCAGCCGCCGCTTACCAGTACGGAATTCTGGCGGCCCACTGGTACTGGATCGGCGCAATTCCCGCGATGCTGTTCCTTAGCCTCGTGATGATGCCTTTCTACTATATTTCCAAGACCCATTCGGTTCCCGGCTACCTCAAACTGCGTTTTGGCGAGCCCAGCCGAACCCTCTCTTCCATTTCGTTCGCCCTGATGACAGTGCTCATGAGCGGAATCAACATGTATTCCATGGCGTTGGTCATGAAAGTAGTCCTGGGCTGGGACATTCACGTCAGTATCTGGATCTCGTCCATCACGGTCGCCGTTTACGTTGCGCTGGGGGGCCTGCGCTCCGCAATTTTCAATGAAGTCTTGCAGTTCGTTCTTATCTGGGCTGGAGCCCTACTCATACCGATTCTGGGCTTGGTGGAAACCGGTGGGTTCAGCGGGTTGAAGGCGCGCATCACACAAAACGCTTCCGCGGAATATACGCACCTGTGGGGTACTTTGGGGTCGTTCAACAACAACCCGATGGGCATTCATTGGACCGGGATCGTATTCGGCCTGGGAGCCATCATCTCATTCGGGTATTGGACCACTGACTTCCTTGTGGTGCAGCGGGTACTCGCTGCCAAGGACCTGCGGTCGGCCAAGATGGCGCCAATCATCGGGGCCGCCTTCAAAATGTTCGTTCCGTTCATTGTGATCTTGCCGGGACTGCTCGGAATCGCGTTGCTGCCCGTGAAGTTGACGGGCGAGGGGGCCGCGGTTGCGAGCGGTGGTCACAGCTACAACGAAGTGCTGCCGCTGATGCTGGCGCGGTATTGCGGTCCCGGTCTTTTAGGTTTGGGCATCACCGCACTGATCGCCGGTTTCATGTCTGGAATGGCGGGGAACGTCAGCGCGTTTGCGACCGTATGGACCTATGACATCTACGGGGCTCTGATTAACAGGAAAGCGAACGACCAGCAGTATGTTCGCATGGGCCGGTGGTGCACGATCCTGGGCGTACTTATCAGCATTGGGACGGCATATCTTGTGATGCAGTTCCTCAGCATCATGGACTACGTGCAGGCGCTCTTCAGTTTTTTCATCGCGCCTTTGTTCGGTACCGTCCTGCTGGGCATGTTGTGGCGGCGTGCCACACCCGCCGGCGGCTTCTGGGGACTGCTCGCAGGTACGTGCTCATCGATCGCCATGTGGGCGTGGGTGAAACTCGATCCCGCGGCTTTGCGCTATGTGGCGCTTTCTCCGCATGCGCGTGATATGGCGGAGAACATGTATCGAGCGCTGTGGTCGTGGATTGTTTGCGTTTTGGTGACAGTTCTCGTGAGTGTGGTCACGCGACCGAAGCCGGTCGAAGAGCTTGGGGGCTTGGTTTACGGCGTGACCGAGATTCCTTCTGAGGGACAAGTTGCCATCTACCAGCGGCCGCTGTTCTGGGCGGCGATCGTGGCAACGGTCTTCTTCGTAATCAACATCGTTTTCTGGTAAAGCGAAATCTGACGCGGAAAGCTTATGAAAGCTGGCGGTTCGATCTCCATCTGGTTCTTCATCGGGTTGTCGCTGCTGATGAACGGTGCGCTCATCTTCGGGGCCGGCTTGTATCAGTTGGTGCACCCGCCCGAGCACCCGGTGGTGCTGTATCAGTTGCACGCCAACATCTGGTGGGGCGCAACGTTGTTTCTGTTCGGGGCGATCTATTGCTATCACTTCGCGCCGGGACGCCGGCAGATTCGATGACTGGCAGCGAGCGCATCGCGGAGCTGGAAGACGAGGAAAATCATGTCCACTAAGAAAATGACGATGGGTTTGATCATCGGCAATCGTGGCTTCTTCCCCGATCATCTCGCAAAAAGCGGCAGAGACGATATGATGTGTGCCGTCGAGCGTGCGGGCATGGATTATGTGGTCTTAGGTCCGGAGCAAAGCAAACATGGAGCAGTCGAAACGCATGACGAAGCCCAGCGGTGCGCCGCGTTGTTTCGGGAAAATCAGAATCGGATCGATGGAGTAATCGTTTCGCTGCCAAACTTCGGGGATGAGCGAGCGATCGCCGACACTCTTCGATCAGCGCGGCTGGACGTGCCAGTACTCATTCAGGCGACACCGGATTCCACGGCGAAGATGACCATCGCTTTCCGTCGTGACAGTTTCTGCGGCAAGATGTCTGCCTGTAACAACCTCATGCAGTATGGCATTCCGTACTCCCTGACGAAACTTCACACGGTCGGCCCAGACTCGGCTGATTTCGAGAAGGACCTCGAATGGTTTGCCGCCGTATGCCGCGTGAGGAACGGCTTGAGGAATTTGCGCATTGGAAGTATTGGCGCTCGGCCGGCTGCGTTCAACACGGTCCGCTACAGCGAGAAGATTTTCGAGTCGCAGGGAATTTCGGTCGAAACTGTCGACTTGTCCGAAATCCTTGGCCGCATCGCCAAGTCAAACGACGACGACAGCGCCGTCCAAGCCAAGCTGGATCAGATCAAGCGATACGTTTCCACCAGTGGAATTCCCGAGGCCGCGCTGATCAAGATGGCGAAGCTGGGGGCTGTCATCGAGCAATGGATGAAACAGACTGCCGTAACCGTGAGCGCCGTGCAGTGCTGGACCGCGATGGAGGAATATTTCGGGGTTGTGCCGTGCACCCTCATGAGCATGATGAGCAACGATCTGATTCCGAGCGCCTGCGAAGTGGACATCTGCGGGACTGTCAGCATGCAGGCGCTGGCGCTCGCATCCGGAACCCCGAGTGCATTGCTCGACTGGAACAACAATTACGGAGACGACCCTAACAAAGCGGTTTGCTTCCATTGCAGCAATTTGCCGAAACACTTCTTCCAGGATGTGCGCATGGATTTTCAAGCCATCATTGCGGGCACAGTCGGAAAAGAGAACACATTCGGCACCTGCGTGGGCCGGGTCAAGGCGGGGCCGATGAGTTTTGCGCGCTTTTCCACCGATGATCGTGCAGGCGTTGTACGCGGGTATGTGGGGCACGGAAACTTTACCAGCGATCCACTCGAAACGTTTGGCGGTGCGGGCGTGGTCGAGATCCCGCATCTGCAGTCGTTGCTTCACTACATCTGCGAGAGGGGTTTCGAACACCACGTAGCTGCAAATCTCTCCAGCGTTGCCGGAGCCGTGTACGAGGCAACGACTCGCTATCTCGGCTGGAATATGTACCAGCACCAGAACTGACGCAAGGCAGGACGGGAAATGGCGATTGTCGCGGGAGTCGACTTCGGTACCCTCAGCGTTCGCGTCTCGATCGTAGACAGCTCCCGTGGGATGCTGGCTTCGGCCGTGTCGGAGTATCCAATTCACCGGCAGAAAGACAATCCGGAATACGCCACCCAATCGCACGATGACCACATGCGTGCGCTGGCGCTCGCTACGCGTCAGGCCGTGAAGGAGGCTGGAATCGCGGGCGATCAAGTACAGGCAATCGCACTGGATACGACTGGTTCGACAGTGATACCAGTCGGGGAAGGGCTGGTTCCGCTTGGCGAATACTATCTCTGGTGCGATCACCGCGCCAAGAACGAAGCTGCCGAAATCACCGCACTGGCCCTTCGCGAGGGGCTCCAGGCTATCCAGTGGTGCGGCGGGGTTTATTCCTCCGAGTGGGGATTCTCGAAGCTTCTGCACTGGCTGCGGCACAACCCCGACAAACGCGACAAGCTGGTCACGGCTTTGGAGCACTGCGACATGGTTGCCGCGACTCTCTGCGGAATCACCGATACAAAACAGTTGAAGCGAAGCGTCTGCGCGATGGGCCACAAGTGGATGTGGAATGCCGACCTGGGTGGTCTTCCCCCGGAAAGCTTTCTGGCCCAGGTCGACCCGTTGCTCGCCGGCATCCGCGCCAAGTTGGATGGGGAATTCGCCACCTCGGACAAAATTGCGGGGACGCTGACGCCGCAGTGGGCGGAGAAACTGGGTCTGCGGACGGGCATTCCAATTCCAGTCGGAGCCTTCGATGCTCACTGGGATGCGATTGGGGCCGGCGCGCAGGAAGGTGACGTCGTGAATGTGGTCGGCACCGCCACCTGCATCATGGCCTATGCGGCCAGGGCTGCGTTGATTCCGGGCGTTTGCGGAGTGGTTCGTGGCAGTGTTCATCCTGAATACACTGGGATAGAAGCCGGACTCTCCGCTACGGGTCAGATCTTCAGTGCCATCGCGGAAAGAGCGAACCGGACAGTTGCGGAAATGAGCAAAGGTCTAGAGTCCTACCGGGCCGGCCAGACCGGGCTTCTAAGGATGACCTGGGACAACGGCGACCGCACCGTGCTGGTGAACCCAAACCTTGGAGGCATGACCATCGGCTGGAACGTGCTGCATTCCGCACACGATGAACTCTTTGCCGCCATCGAGGGCACCGCGTTTCACACTCGAGTCATTCTCGACCGCATGAGCGAGTACGGCGTACCTACCCATCGCGTCATCAATGGCGGCGGCATTCCGCAAAACAATCCAGTGCTCAACCAGGTCTACGCCAATGTTCTCGGAAAGCCGGTGTTGGTCCCGAGTAGCAAGGTAACCGGACTCGGCTCAGCCATCTTCGCGTTTCTCGCAGCCGGAATCTTTTCAACGATAGCCGAAGCGCAGAAGCAGGTTTGCCCGCAATACTCGGTTTTCAATCCACAGCCCCGAACGAAAGACACTTACGACCAGCTGTACGCGTGCTACCGCCGCATATATTTTGACTTCGGGCAGCCCACGCCCGATTCGCGCTTCGGCGATATACTACCCAACCTGATCCGGGTAGCGGAAACACAGCGGGCGAACGCTCCGGAACAGGCCAGTCGTCCGGCATCCTGACCGTATTCGCACAGAGGATTCCCACGGAGTGAAGGACAATCTCATGAAAGCACTTCGACGAATGAAGGCTGCAGAATGGGTCGGCATGACCGGGGTACTATTCACCCTCGTCCCGGTACTGGCCTTATCCCAGGCGTCGTCTTTCACCCCCGACAAGATGGATACAGTCCTTTACGGCGTCGCCTACTATCCGGAATACATGCCTTATGAGCGACTGGAGAAAGATGTTCAGCTGATGCAACAGGCAGGAATCAGCGTCGTACGAATGGGAGAATCGAGTTGGGGTTTGTGGGAGCCGGAAGAAGGCAGATTTGAATACGCGTGGATGGATCGAGTGGTGGAAAGAATGCACCAAGCTGGCATCCGTGTAATTCTGGGCACACCAACCTATTCAATTCCCGCGTGGCTTTACCGGAAACATCCGGAAATCGTCGTCACCCGTCTGGGCGGGCAATATCTCTATTACGGCATTCGGCAGAATACCGACCTGGCCAATCCGACGTACCGTTTCTATTGTGAAAGGGTGATCCGAAGGATTCTGGAGCACTACAAGAACAATCCTGCCGTCATTGGCTATCAGATCGACAATGAAACATCTTCCAGCGGCGCCGCGAACCCCGATGTGCAGATCGGATTCGCAGACTACTTGAAGAAGAAGTTCAAGACGGTGGATGAACTGAACAAGGTCTGGGGCTTGAACTACTGGGGTCAGCGGCTCAACGACTGGAACGAACTCCCGCCGCGGGATGGCATCATCAATCCCGGCTGGAAGCTGGAGTGGGAGCGCTATTCGCAATGGCTGACTACCGATTTTCTGGCCTGGCAAGCCGGCCTGGTGAACGAATACAAGCGGCCAGATCAATTTGTTACGCATGATTTTGCCGGTCCTCCGCGACCGGAAGTGAACGAAAGAGAAATCGCGCGCAGTCTGGACATCGCTGCCTCGAATCCATACCACGGCACACAGGACAGCTTTGACGGGCAGGGCTCTTCTTACGTAGGCGACTACACTCGTTCGCTGAAGCAAACCAACTACCTGATCACTGAAACCAACGCCGATACCATTGGCTGGGACTCCAAAGAGCAATATCCTCCCTATGACGGTCAGATGCGCCTCGATGTTTACACGCACATTTCCTCCGGCGCAAACATGGTGGAGTACTGGCACTGGCACTCAATTCACTATGGTCAGGAGACATATTGGAAGGGCGTCCTCGGCCATGATCTTGAGCCTGGGCGTCCTTACGCCGAAGTCAGCCGCACGGCGCACGAATTACAGCGCATCGGTCCCAGACTCGTCGATTACAAACCCACCAACCACGTCGCCATTTTCTATAGCAACGATTCACATTACGGCATTGAGTTCATGAAGTTCAGCGACCGCGTCGGTTATCACACCATGATGCAGCAGTTCTATGGAGTGCTCTATCGCGCGAATGTAGGCGTTGATTTTGTGTTTCCCGAGAGCACTAATCTCTCCGACTACAAAGTGATCGTGGTCCCGCCGCTTTATGTGGCAAGCGACGCGACGCTCGGTAAACTGGTGGAATTTGTGCACAACGGCGGCCACCTTGTGGTCAGTTTCAAGAGTGGATTCACAAACGAATACGATACGGTGCGCTGGACCATGGCTCCGGGGCCCTTGCGCGAAGCTGCGGGTTTTCACTACCAGGAATTCTCCAGTTTACGTCAGCCGCTGGCACTCAAGGGAGATCCATTCCACGCAGGAAGCGACAACAAAGTGTCGGATTGGGCCGAAATGCTGATTCCGGATACCGCCGAAGCGCTCGCCTACTACGACCACCCTTTCTTCGAAAAATATCCGGCCCTTACGCGCAACCATTTCGGAAAAGGCACGCTAACCTATGAGGGAACTGTGTTAAGCGATAAGCTCCAGGAAGATGTCTTACTCAACGTCCTCAAGCTCGCAGGCCTGACCGGACCAGACCAAAAGCTGCCGCCCTCGGTACGCGTAAAGCACGGAACAACCCGTGGCGGAAAGACAATCCACTATTACTTGAACTACTCTGGAGAGTCGCAAAAGCTGGCATATTCCTATGGCAGTGGCTCGGACTTGTTATCCGGGGAGCCGATTGTCAGATCACAAGAGCTCGTATTGAAGCCTTGGGACTTGGCTGTTATCGAGGAAAAGTAATTGTTTTGGGGTTCAAGTTCCACGACCGTCGCCTCGCGGGTCGAGAGCAATTGATATGCATAACCGCAGATTTAATTGTGTCATTTATCTGTTAATTGTTCTTTGCTGCACGCCCCGGCTTGGTGCGCAGGCTGCGCCCACATCTCAAGCAGATGTCGAGAAACGGGTCGACACCCTTCTCGGCAAAATGACTTTGGAAGAGAAGATCGAGATCATCGGGGGCGAGAACACCTTTTATACTCATCCCTTCCCACACCTTGAGATCCCTTCTCTGAAAATGTCCGATGGACCGCTCGGAGTGCATGACTACGGCCCGACCACGGCCTATCCCGCGAGCATAGCGCTGGCGGCATCCTGGGACGTGGAGCTTGCCAAGGGTGTCGGTGCCATGATGGGGCGAGACGCCCGGGCGCGGGGCGTGAACTTCATTCTTGCTCCCGGTATGAATATCTACCGGGCACCGATGAATGGCCGTAATTTCGAGTACTTCGGAGAAGATCCATTCTTGGCTTCGCGCATGGCGGTTTCGGTGATTGAGGGAATTCAGCAGCAAGGCGTCATTGCTACGGCCAAACATTTTGTCGCTAATAACGAAGAATACGGACGCCTTGAAGTCAGCTCTGACATGGATCAGCGAACGCTTCGCGAGATCTACCTTCCTGCCTTTGAAGCTTCCGTGAAAGAGGGAAAGGTCGGGGCCGTGATGGATGCTTACAATCCCGTGAACGGCGTGTTCATGACGCAGAATGGGTACCTTAATAACGAAATCCTTAAGCAGGAATGGGGCTTCGACGGAATTCTTATGTCGGATTGGGGTGCGACCCACGATGGTGTTGCCGCTGCAAACGGAGGTCTCGATCTCGAAATGCCGAGCGCAGCGTACATGTACAAGGATACGTTGCTGGCGGCGATCAAGGACGGTAGGGTTTCGGGGGCGACGATTGACGACAAAGTACGAAGAATTCTGCGCAAGGCCATCGAGTTTGGATTTCTCGACCGTCCGCAGACGGTTTCGGACATCCCGCTATTGAGCCAGGAAGGCCGGCATGTCGCGCTGCAGGAAGCCCGAGAGGGCATGGTACTGCTTAAGAATGCGGGAAATATACTGCCGCTTAATAAGGCGAAAATAAAGAGGATCGCTGTGATTGGGCCCGACGCCTATCCTGCAGTAATCGGTGGGGGCGGGAGTTCCCTGACCAAGCCGTTCAACTCCGTCAGCTATCTAGAAGGGATCAGCGACTACTTGGGTACGACCGCCAATGTGTTGTACGCAGTTGACGTCCCTGCTTTGGAAGAAGTTTTCCAAAACTCAGAATTCGTTACCGCTCCCGGGGGAAGCGTTGGACTGAACGGGGAATACTTCAACAATGAAAATCTTGAAGGCGCACCCGCTCTCGTGCGCACAGATCCACACGTAGACTTTCATTGGGGCGATGGCAGCTATGCTGCAAATGAGCCTGTCGATCACTTCTCCGCGCGCTGGACAGGTTATTTTGTTCCGAACAAATCGGGCGACTATACCCTCTACACGAATTCCGATGACGGGGTCCGTTTGTATCTCGACGACGAACGTGTGATCGATGACTGGCAGCGTCATTCGGAAACGGTCAACAGCTGTGTTAGACGGCTGGAGTCAGGCAGGCCCTACAAGATCAAGCTCGAATACTTTGAAAGGGTTGGTACGGCGACGGTGGGCCTCGGTGTTAGCGCGATCGAACTCGGGGTTGGCCGTGAAACCAAGGCATTGGCCGCAAAGGCGGATGTCGTGATTCTTTGCGTCGGCTTCGATCCTGCGACAGAAACGGAGGGATCCGACCGTACCTTTGTTCTTCCCGCAGGTCAGGACGAACTCATCCAGCAGATTACGAGCGTAAACAAGAATACGATTATCGTGCTGACTTCGGGCGGGAACGTCGACATGAGCCGATGGATCGATCGCGTTCCCGGACTTATCCACGCCTGGTATCCGGGGCAGGAAGGCGGCACGGCGCTGGCGCAAATCCTGTTCGGCGACTACAGCCCCTCCGGCAAATTGCCTGCCTCTTTCGAACGCCTTTGGGAAGATAACGCTGCTTTCAACAGCTACTATCCCGCAAATGGCGAGAAACGGGTGCGCTATTCGGAGGGAGTCTTCGTCGGCTATCGTCATTTTGATCGCTCGACCACCAAGCCGTTGTTCGCTTTCGGATACGGACTCTCCTACACTACGTTCGTCTATAGCAATCTGTCCGTTGCCCCGAATGGCGGAAGCCTGAGCCAACCGGTGATCGTTTCCTTTGACATGACAAACACTGGGCATCGTGAAGGCGCCGAAGTCGCGCAGCTCTACGTTGGTGATCCGCACGCCAGTGTTCCCCGTCCGGTCAAAGAATTGAAGGGATTCGCCAGGGTGAATCTCAAGCCGCGCGAGACCAAGCACGTAACCATCCGGCTGGATCGCCGCTCGTTTTCTTTCTATGACGTCAACAAGAAAGATTGGAACGCGGAACCCGGCGAGTTCTTGCTGCTGGTGGGCGCCTCATCCGATGACATTCGGCTTAAAGGAAGCTTTACGTTGGCGCACTAGTTCCACGATATCGGGACGGCGGTTTATGACCGATCTTCGGGAACCGGAGACGATCTGGTGCGGTGGCGCAGAGTATCTTCCACGGGACAGTTCCTACCACCGTAGCGGCAATATCAGCAAAGGTATTTAGGCTATTAAGTGAAAATAATTATGTTCCTCCATGTCTTCATCAGCTTGGTATCGGAATAATCGAACCGGCACTACAACCTCTTCTCCGGGTGTCCCTTTTCGGGAGAGGCCATGGCCCGCTGGTCCCTGGACTCAATTACCAAGCCGCGATACCTGGACTGCTCATCCACCGAACATTCTTCGAGGCGTCCGCTGTCGGGCCACATCTTGAAGAAGAATGTCCCTTTGAACCCGCTGATCTTGTTCCTGTCCGAGATCAGTTCGAGGATCAGCATCCTGGTATTGACCATGCCGAAATTCCGCCTTCCTGCACTTCCCGCTGGTGCTCGGTGTCTTCCCAGAAGATGCTGGCACCATCGAGCAGATCGGCCATTTCGGTATAAATCCCCCAGTTGGCATTGATGTCATAGGGGATGGCCGCCGAGCCTTTCAAATTCGTGAAGAACGGCCGCTTGCCCGGCGTCAGATCGCTTTTCGTGCTTTCCATGGTAGCGATCACCGTCACCTGCTCGCGGGTACAGATGACGCTGCCACCTTGGCCTCGCCGGCTCGTAGCCCGGCATATCGAGCAGATGGAAGTTGTCTTCCATGACCACGATATGTTTCTCTGGGAAGCGCTTGCGGATATCCGAAACGTAGCGGCCGAGCGCTGGAAAGCTCGGCGAGACCTCGCTGATGTCGGCTACGATCAGCCTCTCGGCTTCGAACAGTCCCCGCAGCCATTGCCGGGCGCGTGCCCCGCTTCAAGTTTCGTTCTGAGCAGGGAAACGCCCGAAAAGTTTTCGTCGATCTGTCGACTCAAGAGAGCCTGAAAACTGCGGCAGCCCAAGAAGGCCTTTGGGCTCTGGTCTGGATGGAGTTTCTTTTCAGTTACGGCTGGCGGAGAGCCTTCCAGCCACTTCCCGTGCCAGTCTTTCCATCGGGATCGGTAGAACTCATGCCGCAACCAAAAGGAGTCTTTCTTTATTGTGGCGGGCGCTGTCCCATTCTCGCTGGCCATGGCTGTGCTCCAGAATGGTGCCCAGCATACAATACCCACCCTGCCAAGGTGAACTGTGGACTCCGGTTAGCCTCATGCGGTCGCATGAAGACAACTGAAAAAACAAAGAAGACAGCGGTCGTCGATTTGCCTTGGGTCAAACAAGGTCGTGCGAACTCTAAACGACGGGCGTCAGCGCGATCCTTCATCAGTGTTGCGAGCAATAAGAATAGGAAGCGGAATCACCCTACCTCACGCTGCTCCAGCCAATCGGCGATCTTGTCGGGGTCATATCGCCATTCGCGACCCATGCGATATCGGGGAACGCTTCCGGCTCGTGACCACTCCCTCAGAGTCACCGGGTGCAGGTTTATCAATTTGCATAGTTCAGCGCAGGTTAATGCAGTGCTACGATTGCGAAGATAGTTAACGATGTTCATCCTATTGAATACTGAAGTTTAGACAAAAAGGTCTAATGTTGTTTGGCCCTTCTGCGCCTTTGAGACTGCTGCTTGGCTAGTTTTACATCACTTCTGCTATCTTGACTGGGACGGTAGCAATTTGTGCGGCTTTGAACTCTTTGAAAGTCGTTTCCACGGCAGTTCTGGTTTCAGGCGAATTCAGATCGGCAACACCCAGATAACGCATCGTCGTCTTGATGTCCTTATGGCCAAGGAGGCATTGGACGGTCTGAATCTTTGTTGAACCAGAGAAGAGCGTAGCGTAGGTGCGTCTAAATGTGTGCAGGTCTGCGTGGAACGTATCCCCGGCCCGTTTTGCGACTCGCTGTACGATGCGGAGCAAGTGCTGATTGGGCTTTCCGGCTTTGTTCGGGAAAATAAGGTTGCATCCCTGATTGTTCCTTTGGCGTTCCGCAATCGCAGCAATCAAGTCAAAAGGAATTGGGACGCGTCGCATGTGCCAGTGTTTCGGATGCCAATTCAGATGCGGCTTGTCCACGATGTTCAGGAAACCATCTTTCACATCGCTGTACTCCGCATTTCCGGCCTCCCCGTCACGAACACCAGTCTTGAAAAAGTAGTCTAAGATGAAGCGCTCCTCATCGTCCCCCGTTGCGGCGTACAGGCTTTTGACCTGCTCCGCATCGTAATAAACCACGGGCTTTTCCGCGAACTTGGGGTATTCACTTTTCTTGAGCAGACGGTTGATTCCGTTTGCACTTAGGAAAATCACGACGTCGTTTATCTTGTTGAAATAGGTTCTGTTTGGGTCACCAGACCTCCGTGGTTTGCGGGGCGTGCCGTCCTTCCGCAATTTCGGGGGCTGTTCTCGGAGCCATCCCATGAAGTCGATCAAATCCTGCTTTCCTATTTCGTCTAGGAAATTCTTGGCGCAGGACTGGCGAAATTCTTCAATTGCCACCTTGTAAGCTCGGATGGTCTTTGGGTCTTTTCCTTGCGACTGAAGGTTCTTGAAATATTGCCCGACCGCCGCTTTGATGCCGATCCGACTGCCTTCCGGTCTAGAGTCAACAGGTTTCTGGGGGACGATCTGCTGTTCACGGTTCCGTAGCCAACGCTGCTTTTGGCAAGCTTGTCCAAAGCGACGTAGTGGTCTTTGCCAACCAGTTCAAATTTTTGTTTGCCGTCGTCCGTGCCGAATCGGAGATAATAAACTCCATTTGCGTGGTGCTCGGGTTCGCCATTGACCATTGCGTATTGAGGCTTGAGGCGACCCTTGGAGTGGTAAACGGGCTTGCAGTAGGGCTTCCTACCAGCGGTAGTGGTGATGCGGATGTACAGCGTTGCAGTGCGATTTGCCATGAAATTCCCCTGAATCCAAATACTACGAATCAAGGGATTTCAAGATTTGAGGAACCGGGATCGGTCAAAAATAGTAACCAGAATCGGTTAAAAATAGTAACCAGATCACGGGACCCGCATATTCATAGGTGATTTTAAGAACTGGCGGAGAGAGTGGGATTCGGACTATGACGCCTGATTGAAAACACGGAAGTTATTGATTCTTCACGCACGCCAAAAACGCTCGATACTCCGCTTTGGGCGGATCATTGCACGTGTATTGCACGCAGACTAGCTATGCTCCCGCGCGTTCTTGATTTGCAAATCAATCTCCATATATGACCACTTCCCGCTTCCGCATTTCTTCCACGCTCTCGGAGTACAATTCGGGGCGGATGAGGAGAAGGAGTATGGCAAAAAAAGTTAAGACCATCAAGGTCAAGAAAGTATGGTTCGACAAGCAGTGGACTGTTCAATTCGGCTGGTTAAATGCAGGTCGCGGCGGGGCCGGAGGAGGCAAGAGACTGTTTCGCGTTATTGGAGAGAAGCTTCCCTTCGAAGCGCTCAACGAAGTGAACAAACGGTTGCGGAGTCAAGGTGTCCGCAGGGAAGGAGTTTACGTTGCCCAAGACTCGATGGGATACGCCCGGTACATCGGTCGTGGAAGGATATTTTCAAGACTCCGGGCCTGTCGGGACAGGCATAAGCTGGAGGTCAAGTACTTTTCCTTCTACGTCGTCGAAGAGAAGAAACACGAACGCGAAATCGAAACGTTACTCATCCACGCGGCAGGCCCCCTGTTGCTTTTCAACACCAAGAAAAAGCGAATCGACATGAGCGCCGGAGCCATTCAAGACTACGAAGGTGGAACAAAGTTCTTTGAACGGCGGTACAAAAAGGGCCGGAAGTCGTTCTGAAGGATTCACTGCTGCGGGCTCGCGGGACAAGCTACGCTGGTCATTTGGGCGCTGGCGGTGTCGGTTTCACTACTTCTTTCTGCGGCGTCTGCTCACAAGGGAAGGAAGCTTTAAAGGCTTCCGTCGTCAAAAGGCTCTTGGGCTCGTGAAGTCGTTCGGGGTGTTCGCGCAACCACTTAACCAGGACGCGCCCCAACTGCAAGAGCGGGGCGTCACCGAAGCACGGCCCCCTGAGAGTGTCCAAGGCGCGCTGTTTTGTCTTCTCAGGCCCGTCAAATGTCAAACCCTCCACAGCGAAGATGCCAAGGTAAACGAGGTTCTGTTGATAAACGTCTTCCGTTCCTTGCAGGAAACCCGCACACCAGTTTCCCTGCCCCACCTTCTCGGTGAGCCTCTCGCCAATAAGGGACTGAAAATTCGACGGATTGTCAGCAGCGTCCACCATCACGCTGCAATATTCAAGCAGGTCATTCCCATCCTTCGGGAGGTCGCGCGCGTAGACGGCTGGGGTTAGAACACAGGCAAGCAGGAACAGCGCCAAGGTTCTCATGAGGAGTGCCTTCCTCTCAATAGAGAAAAGCCGGGGATTCCCATCCCCGGCTTTACCATTCATACCATCCTTCGGGTCATTCGCCGTGGCTCTTGCACCGAAAGATTATCCTTGACGAATCGAATCAGCTCGCATCCCTGGATTTGGCGGCACAAAAACACCCGTTTGCTACGGTTGCTTCGGCGAGGCTTTATCTGCGCCTGAAGAAATCCATCATCAATCAACCGGATGATCGTATCTCGTGCCCATCCAAGGATCGGAACCGAATCGTTAATCGTGTACCAACGTTCAGGCTGAACGCTGAGAAGAAGCATACGAAACTCCCTTACTCGTATTCCTCTTCCCTAGCGGGAAGCCAGTGATAAAGCACAGTCCTCGACCTCTGCAAGCAGCGCGTCTAGGACCGCATTACCCCTACCCTTTCGGGTAGAGGTTCAGGTATTATATGCGCGTTTATTTGGGTATCGCCACATGTTCGTTAGCAATACTGAAAACTATCACGCCCAATGGTGCACAACTCTAAAGGGGGCGCGCATTTACCGGTCTACCGCCCCGTCGTCGCCAACCGACGGGCATCTCTCACTTTCGTCCTCCTATCGTCCGGTGCGAAACCCTATTGGGCTGTCGGTTCGAGATGTCCATCGCTCCGCTAGGCCTGTCGGATTCTTTAGACGGGAAGCCGACTGGTCATGAACAAGCAGAACCCGCCTCCCGAGCTCGTAGTGCAAGCGAGGAACGAACACAATCTCGGTATCGCCATATTCGCTATAGCAGGATGTTTTCTCTTTATTGCCATTGTTCTTCTCATATTTCTCAACACGACGCTTGCGATCCTTATTACTCTTTTCAATCTCTGGGTTGGATACTACGGAATTCACAAGCTCAATCAATCGAGCCAAACGCCGCTTCCGATACCCATGCGCGCGACCACGGAGAACTTCGAGCTTCCCGTAAGCGAGAAGCAAGTGATCACCATCCTTTTTGAGTTCCGGTATCCCGAACGCGATTATTCCCAAAACCTCGAAAAGCGATTGCGATTTTCTATCATGCCCGTCGTCAATCGTTTCATCATGAAATTCGTATCCGTACATAAGGCCCCGTTCTCTCCGAGCGAGCTCACCCCCGAACACTACCGCGAATTAGAGGAGGAAGCGGACAAGGCATTCGATCAGGATTTCCAAGACCTGCATCTCGCCGTCGGGCCAATAACGAGGGTCATCATCATGTCCATAGGCTCCGCTAACGCCGCACATAAGTTGCCTGAAGACGGTGATCTTATTTTGGGTTCGACCCTATGAGCAAAAAGACGGAACTCTCGTACGGCTACAAGACCGCGTGGCGCGTCTTCCTCACCCTGTGCATTTTGATCCTCTTAGCGGCATGGGTTCTGGAGACCGTAAAGAGACATCTGGAGCAAGCGGCGGTTTATAAAAAATATGAGATCGTGAACCGTCCCTGCGAGTACACCTGGGATAAGCCCGACGACGATTTCTCGCAACAGAATCAGCCCTATATCGTTCTCCCGATACCCAAGGGATGTTTTGGGACGATCTTCGACGTACCGAAAAAATGGGGGCGCATTTGCTTCTACAGCGAACCGCACGATTCCCCCTATGCGGTGCAGTTCGTCGGAAACGACGGCTACTCGCACCCGCCCAAACTCTGTCCATCCGAAGACAAGTGCTATTTCGAGTACCCGCCCTCGAAGCGCATGCGCTTCCAGGCGTTCGATGATGGCATAAAGATCCGCTTCTGGCCGGGCGATTGCCGGAAGGACCAGGTTCCCCATCCCTGAATTATGAGCAGAGTAAGACTTCCCGCATACATGCGCCCGTTAGGCATCTACATCGCCGGAAATCCTGGCAATGGCAAAAGCTCGCTTATCCAAAGATTGGTCCTGCGCGACATCAAGAGCGGCGCTGGCGTTTGCGTGATCGATCCGACGAGCGACTTGGTAAGGCCCCTTGCGGAGTGGGTTCCGCAAAAGCACGTCGATCGCACGATCTACTTCGACACTGAAAACCCGGTACCGATAGATTTCTTCTCGTACGACAGCCCCGGAGAACGCGAAGTCCTTACCGACCAATTGCTCGACGTTTTCAACCTGGACAACGCGCCGGTGAGCCGACCGCGGCTGCAAAGAATTCTCGGCACCCTCTTCGACGCGAATGAAAATCCGAAAATTACGGACGAAGATCGATGCACGTTTCTCGACATCCAAAACTTCATCGACAACCCGAAGCGAAAAGATGAGATCCTTTCCTACGCGCCACAGCGAGAACAGCAATGGCGAGGAACCATCAAGCCGCAAGACTACGTCTCCATAACCGAACGCCTTAGTCCATTCTTCGAATCCCCCACGCTCCGAGCGATGTTCGAATGCAAACGGCCGAAGCTCAACATTGCCGAGGTCATGCGCAAGAATCTTGTGCTTCTCATCCGTCTCCGCGATTTTCCTACGGACCGCTTCATCGGCTCCCTGATCTCCGCAAAATTCCAGCAGGCGGCGTTCGCGCGCGAGGCAATACCGAACGAAGCCGATCGCAGCAACTATCACCTCTATATTGACGAATGCCACACGATCCTTAAGTACGCCGTCGAGAGCTTCGAGCAGATTCTCACCCGCGCGCGAAAATACAAACTTTGTCTTGTCCTCGCGAACCAACTTCCGAGCGACCTACCCAAAGAGATTCAGAGAAAGCTCGGGACCATCGGGACAAAGATACTTTTTCAGCTCGAAAACCCCGACGGCAGGATTTTTGCTCATCACTTTCCGTCTCCTCGTCCCGCACGCCAATGGTGGGAGGACGATTCGCCTCCCGATTACTTGAAGATCCTTCAAGCATTGCCGAAGTTCAGAGCCCTCGTCCTGCCGTCGCTTCTTACCATACGCACGCCTAAATTTCTGCCCTCCTATAACTCCGCTAGTTACGCGGAAAAGATAAAGAAACGCACGATGGACCAGTATGCTTGCACGAACGGAAAAGACGTGATGGGCTTGGAGGATAATGCTCCGACAAGCGCCACTGCGAACGCCGCCATCCCCGCGCATCTTCTACCCGACTGCTCAAAAGCGGAAGATCCTCCAGGCTCTGGCTAACTACTACTGCCTCTCGATCAAGGACCTCGTCGCGCTCGTCTATCCGCAGCCGAACCCAACGCACGAAGCATCTATGCGGCGTTCGCTCCTCATCCTCCACCGGCAAGGGCTCGTGAACCGGATCTCCTATCGGCCGGACGATTATCCGGGCTTCGGCACGCTCCCTTTGGCGTGCGGCGTCGCGCACGCGGGCGTCCTCTGGGCCAACGAGGAGTGCCCGTGGACCGATCCGAAGGAACTCATCCGAGACCATTCCCCGCTCACGATCGAGCACGAGATTAAGCGGGCCCGCTTCCACGCGAAGGTCGTCGCGATGTGCCAGAAGCAGAAACTCGAACTATTCTGGAAGAAGACCGATCTCAAGCGCACGGTCGAGCCGGATGACGTGTTCGCTATCAAGAGCGCCGAGAGAACGGCCTACTATTTTTTCGAGCTTGAAAACAAGCGGAAATCCTTCAGGGAACTCCTCGCGAAATACCGGCGCTACGACGAGTATTACGGAAGCGACCGATGCAGGAACGAATGGAAGGACTTCAGCACCTTTACGGTCGTGACGCAGATCAGGAGCGAAGAGGCGCGTCAGAACATCTTGCGCTTCCTCTCGGGGAAACCCGTTCACGTATACATGTCTGGGGTGCGACGCACGATCGTGAACCCAGCGCCCATCCTGGGGGCCATGTTCTGGTTCACGACCGATGAGATCGTTGCGGACGGTGTCGAGGGGCAGATCTTCGAGACGCCCAGGGACTGCGGCGAACGCCGCTATGGATTTCTTGCGTGACCTTCTTTTACACAGGCGGAGTTGCGCTACAATCCTCCCCCTGCTTCGAAGGAGGCCAGCCCATGACCATTCCCTACGCCGCATTCATTCGCCATGAACGCAAACAGGCCGAGCGCTTCGCCCTCATTAACGCGAGGATCGAGGATCTCGCCGGCCCGGACTTTATCTTGGGCGCTCCCCACCGGGACATCGTGAAGCTCTGCGACCTGAAAATCGAGATCCTCAAGTGGATGCAAGACAGCGGGAAAGACAGCCGGAATCACTCCCTCCAAGGGAAGCGCCGAACGAAGCAAAAACGCTGAGATGCAATCGTAATAGCATTTGGCTTGGCGAAGATCACATGATCACGATCAAGCTGAACAATCTCGCAGATAGAATCTTTCTCACAGACACTTATTCCTTCTTAACTTCGGAAGGCCTAACCACGGTTTAATTCTTAGCCAGAAACGCAATCTCGCTCCGTTCGCCCGTGACGATCTTCGACGTAGTCGTGTCGATGACCGCTCCTGCTGTTGAGGTGGAGAAGGTCGATGAAAACGGCGAGCTCACCGTTCCCGCCGAATTGATCGATTGGAACTGGGTATTCCAGCCGCCTGGATTCCAGTTGCTCACAATGGTGTTGCCGGTTGCAACATCGGCCATCGGGAAGACCCAATTGCCGCCCGTTGAGGCAGTTACCGTGCCGAGCGCGAGAGTGTTTCCATTCACGAGAGCCAGTTTCGACCCAAGCGAATTGTCCGAATTGAGCACCGACGCGAGCACCACTGCCGTTCCTTGGTTCGGTCCGGAATCGAACGTGTCGATCTGCCAGATCCCGGGGTAGAGGGCGAGCACCTGCTCTCCGGTCGAAAAACCGGAAAGCGTGACGGAGCCCATGAGACCGAGGACCGGTGCGCCTCCGCTCTGCGTGAGTGAATACACGTAAAGCACAGGGGCTCCAGAGCCATCGCGGTCCAGAACGAAAAGGTAATTTCCGCTCGCGGACTCGCCGATCGCACAGGCAACGGGAGTTGTTCCCGGCGTCTTTCCGTTCGGTGCCTGGACCATCACCTGCGCCCCGCCGTTCGCGATCACGAAAACGCCTACATTATGGGTCGAAGGTTCCGGCCCACATGCGAACCCGTCCTTTGCCGCGATCATCGACATGGGTGCCGGGATCGCGATGCCGCCTTCCCAATTGCCGCCCGAATCGTACCAGGTAATGTTATTGGTCACATTCGTGAGGCCGAGGATGCGTCCCGTTCCGTTCTTTCCTCCATCAACCGCGAATCCGGAAATGCCAGTTGCCCAGCTCGCGGTCAAAACACCGCTCGTCCGGTCAAAGACCCGGATCTCGTTGTTCAGATCGGCGATCGCCGCGTAGTCGAAAGATGACGGCGGCAATGCCACTTGGCTGTTCGTCGGAAAAAATGGAAGCGTCGCCGCATTCGATGGCAGGCCGCTCGGTCCGGTGTCCGTAAAAGTGAACGGTCCCGGGCTGAGGCAGTTTCCACTCAAAATACCGATCAGGTCGAACTGCGTCGAGTTTACAAAGCTCGGAACGAGAGGACACCCCGGAGTGACCGTGACCGTGTCGGTGCTCGTAAAGCCCGAACCGGACACGGAAACATTGACATTCAGTTCATCCGCAGGATTCCCGAGGGAGATCCAAGCGGGACTGAAGGCAGTAATGGTAGCGGCAGACGCGGTGCCTGTAAGCACAACCGTTGCCGTTCCCGATTTCGAGTTGTCGACGACGGATGTCGCCTGGACCGTTACGGTCGAGGGTTTCGGAAGCGTCGTCGGGCACGTATAGAGCCCGGCCGACGAGACCGTACCGTTCGTTGAGCCACCGACCACATTCCAGGTGACCCGATTTTGAGGGTCGCCATTCACGACTGCGGACAACTGCACGGAGCAATTGGCGCCGAGCGTGAGGTTCGTGGATGAGGGGCTTACGACCACGGATGAGATCCCCGTGTTAAGCGTGATCGTCGCGGTCCCGGATACCGTTTCATCCGCAACCGAGGTGGCCCGGACTGTGAGCGTCGAAGGATTCGGGAGGGTCGCTGGACAAGTGTAAAGCCCGGACGATGATAGCGATCCCGCGGCTGCGCCGCCGCCCATGCTCCAAGTAACGCCCTGATTGGCATTGCTCGGTAGGACGGTCGCGCTGAACTTTAGCGAACAGCCGTTACCGATCGTGAGACTCGAAGTCGCTGGACTAATCGTGACCGAGGATGGCGGAGGCGGAGAACTTACTGCGGTTCCCGATCCCGAAGACCCGCCGCATGAACTAAGAACGACCCCTATCGAAACTATTGCGATGTGGTAGCACACCGGCCGGCGAAAGGCACTCGCCCTGAGGTATCGCATGACTCTCTCCCCTCAATCGGGCGCACGAAGTCTCCTCCATGTAGCCAATCCTATGACAGTTTTTCTTTGCCGCATACATCCGTTCCGGTAGGAGCCCACACAAAGAGACAATTCGAGCGCGGTTCCAAATTATATATGTTCCATGGAATCCACGCATCATATTTGTTGCTAGTAAAGCAAAGGATGCCACACGATATATGTATGCCCAAGAGAACGACCCCGGTCACCGTAATGATGTCGCCGGATGATTTGACACTGTTTACGGATATAGCCAACCGAACATGGCCGAGAGCCATTATGACCCGCTCCAGCATCGTGCTCGCCTTAGCCCGGATCGGCGCGGAGTCTTTACAGGCATCCTTGCCGGCGCCACCAAAGACCCGGCCCCACAAGAAACAAGGCACATTTTGACTTCGTCCTCTGCGTAACTAGCGTCTGTACTGAAGCCCCCGACCTCCCGTATAAGAAAGTTGTGATCGCGCCCGGCTTCAAAGAACATCTCACATGAGAAACGGTTACGTTCTGCCTGGCAGAGTCAGAATCGGAGCGACGTAGAAACGTCCGGTTTGAGAAGTGGGACGGGATCAGGCGCAAAGGCACCGTAGGGAGAAGTCAAACAACAAACATTAACATGGATATAACTCGTGAGCAGCGCGAAGGATTCATGCGCTTCTTGCAAGACGCGAAGAGTAGAAAACAAGCGGATCTCCAGCGCGAGCTGGATCAGAAAGTGAAAGAAGAAGTCTTGCCGCGCATCATGCAACGGCAAGGAATTGTGAAAATGGTCGATCAAGTCGGCCACATCGGCGCCGAGTTGTCGGAAGCGGCTCGAAAGCTTCAGTCAATGGACGTTTTCGGCCAACCGGCGACGCTTTGGGGAAAGATTTTGGGAACCAACGAGGGGGTTGAAGATCTCGTCGAAAAGATGAAACGGCCGTACACGGAGCAAGCTCAGGCGGCATTAAGGGATTTTGACCGCGCCATTCTGCAGGTGTTGTCGGTCACGAGCCTTGAGGACGCCCAGCGCATCGTGAACGACCTCGTCTAACGATGAACGATCCGATGTTCCCTCTTGGCGACATAATCCTCACCCCAGGGGCGCTCGAACTGTTGCAGAGAATGAACATTTCGCCCGATAGCCTTATCGAGCGGCACGTTCTTGGCGACTGGGGCGATGATGTGACTGACGACGACAAAAAAACAAACGACTTGGCATTGCAAATGGGCGGACGGATTCTTTCAGCGTACGATCTCTCCCACGGAAATACCGTTTGGGTTACGACCGAACCTGACAGAAGCAAGACGACCATTCTCCTGCCGAGAGAACACTAAACCTAATTACGTCCTGTCGGACGGGCTTTTCCCTACGGCCCTAGCGCGACGAAGGAAAGAGGAATAGAAAATGGCCCAGGACGCAGTAGCGACGCTCGAAGCAACCCGAAAGAAGCTCATCGATAAATTGCTCAAAAAGCGCGGCGAGATTGACGAACAGCTAAAGGGATTGGGATATCAAGGAGAGATCGCCTTAAAGGTAAGCTCCCGCGCCACCTAACCTGGCTTCCGTCAAGCAATCTGCCCTAGTAGGCAAAGGCCAACTTCCCATCTTTGCCGCGCAACAGGACGAAGGGAACGTCTCCCGTAAGCGTGTCGCCTTGCACGATGTAGAGATCGCCGACGTATCCAGGGCTTCCTGAAACGAAGTGGAACTTGGCAGCATACACCTGTTTTGCAAAGTTCTCCGGCGTTTCGTCAGTTTCCAGCCCCCAAGACCACCGAATTGCGGGGATCGCCATCAACTCACGCCACTCTGCCATGCTCAACGGATGCGGGCGGGTCTCGTCCTCATAATCGCCACTGTGCTTCTGAAGTTTAGGGTCAGCCATACCCGTAACTGTAGCGCGGTATAGAACGCTGTCAACTGTCTGTGTCTCACCCAAGACCGTACAAAGGTCTAGATTCGGGGTTGCGCCGGGCTTGGACCGGACCCTTGACTTTTTATAGGCACTTCTTATGATACAGCTATAAGTAAACATGAGCCGAGACCCGGCAAAGATGAGAGTTAGAAGATCGTACCTCGCAAGGGATATGGGGGCGAAAGGCCAATCCGACTGGGAGCTGTCATTTCTGAACAAACTGCGGCTTCGGGTGCTTTTGTTCTTCGGTCGATGTCCTGACTGCGGTGGGAAGCTGTGGACGTGGAGCTACGGAAAATATAAGTGTGATCGGTGCCAGGAAACGTTCCCAGCGTAAAACAGGAGACCTCGGTTGGAAACTTGGATTATGAAATCCACTACGAAACAATCCTCTGCCGAATATGAGACCAAGAGATGGTTTGTTGCTTTGGGCCTAATTCTCTTTTGGGCGGTCATCGGCCTTGTAGCTGCGTGGTGCCTCGTAAGCGTGATAGGCCGGATTTAAGATCTGAGCTCGATCAGCGACGTAAGGCAACCCGTGTTGCACTCAGGCGGCGATTTTGACATGCCTTCAAGGGCGGCGATAACCACCGCTCCCCCTCGATGTTCGTAGGATGCCACGGGAGGAGATTGATTACTACTAAGACTAATCTGTGCATTGACCAAAAGCTCTTATGGCTTGGAGCGGATTGCAGAAATGAGGTTCAGGACGATGATTAAGGCAAACGGGAACAAAAGCAACGCGAGGAGACAACGGCGAATGCCCCTAATCGGTGTTCGTAAAGCGGATCGTCCGTGCGCATGAAGAATATAATTCGGGCAAATTTAAACGGAGCCGCGTAAACCTTCGAAAGTGCCGCGAAGACATTTGTTCGCATCTCTCTATTCAATTCAATGGGTGACGGGAGTGGCCACGCCATTCCGGATTTCGAAAATCCATTTCTAAGCTGCTTCCAGTATTTGAAATATTTGAATGCCAACAGGACGAAAAATATGAGCGAGCACACCAACAGACCGAAAAAGAGATAGTTCCTTGAATGTTCATTTTAGGTTGGATCATTTTGAGCTTTTGCTGCTGAATAATTGAGCGATGCTCGCCTGTATCGACTGAAGTTCGGCAGCAATCTGCTTGAGCATGTGGAAATGCGAAAGTGCTTTCTTTATTTCGCGTGATTTTAGCCGAACAGGATCAACGCCCTGGTCTATGGCCGCCCTTTATCAAGCTTTTGACGAGGACCCCAACGAAAATTACTGCTACTATGGGATCAAAAACATAAAAGACGTTGTTGGCCGCAGAAAGACTATCTGCCGAAGCATGTAAGAATATTAAGCATTGATAAATCAACTCGCCGACGAAACCTATCGTCCCCACTCCCAAAAGCCAGAGAATGTCCTTGTCCTTACTTCTTCTCCAGAGATAAAGATTCCATGTCAGAAATATCGCCCAAAGAACTATGTAGGTAATGCGCGAATTCATTTAATTGATGCTTAGTGTGTTGTCGACGGAAATAATTGGCCATAGCCTTCCCCATGCGCGTTCACTCCTCCGTTAAAAGTATATTTGTATTGGGCATTTTGACCAGGCAATAGGACAGGGCCACCGCCACTCCCGGCAGCCCCACCTTGCGTCATAGAACTCTCACTCGAAGTAGGAGGCCTCGTTCCAGAAAGATTGCCGCCATTATTTCCGCTGGAAACGCTAAGACTTGGTTGGTTTTGGGTTTCGGGCTTCGGCCATTCATACCAAAGGATTCCCAAGCCGCCAAGGCCGTGCAATTCCGCGCCTTCAACAAACTCTTTTATGAAATTATCGGTTTTCATTTTTGCGTGAAATAGCCTAATACAGAGTCCGAGTAGCGCCCTGCAACTAAGCTAGCCGCAGCTTGGAAAGCATCGAAACCAAGGCCGACCGCCTCCCCGCCAGCGACACTTTGTGCTCCTCACGCTGAATCATATATCGTCATAATATGGCAATCTTCGGATTAAGTCTCTTTATGTCACCCAAAAACCTCTGCATAGTTGTGCGGGAAAAACCGTTGTAGATAACAAGACGCTTATTCGTTTTATCTTTGCGATAATAAACATAGGTCCTTGGATAGAAGAGCATGTTGTGCCCACTTTCTATTTTGTCTATTGCGAGGATATCTATGGATTCTCGCTGAATGAGAAAATTGACATACACCAGCTTACCGTTCTCGATCTTCAAATAGGTGAAGACAAAAACCAATATGCAGAAAGGTATCAATAGTAATATGGCAAAGAGCAGATTGGTAAGGGCTGTCCGATAGCCGGTACTAATAACTAGCGGGAGTATTACCATCATTCCGATAAGTAACACTATAGAACTGTTTCCTGCTCTATATGTCATTTACCGTTTGAGGGTGTGTGCTGTAAGTCGTGGTAGATATCCTGTAGAGCAGTGGCGGAATAATCTATGCCCAATGATATTGCATTCGTTGTATACTGATAGATTGCATGTGATCCCTCGAAGAAGGAATTGGAGAGCGCCTCCGGTAATGGTCCTGAAACTTGTGGCGCCCTCTCGATTATGTCCTCAGTGGCAACAGTCACCGCGGTGTTTAAGAAATTGTCTTTTGAAAACGGATTTGTCTTGTTAATATATTTTATAATGGCGGAGGTCATGAAAAAGGCTCCTCCCGCAACATAGGGACCCACTTCGGCACCCATAGCCGCGGCTGCGCCTTCTATGCCGACGTCTTTATAATCGCTGGCAGGCGAGTGATTTTCATACCACGGGTTTCCGGCAGCTAGATTTGTTGCCACATTCGCGCCATATAATGATAGGTCCCCCACAACATACCCAGCCGCCGGAATAAGCAGTTCATAAGACGACTTCCCGCTCGGGTCAGTCTTGATGATTGGATTGTCTTCCGAGTACTCATATGCATTGAGTTGCATTGGATTGGCGATGATACCGAGGAACTGGTTCCGTGTGGGATCAAGGGAAGGTACTTGAACCTCCTGTTCTTGCTGTTCCATATTTTGCGTGCTGGACGCCAGCCCAACTCCCAAGAACACAGGATCTTCCGATATGAATTGCCCTCTGCTCCCGTCGTAGTATCGAGCATTCAAGTAGGAGAGCTGGGTCGCAGGATCATACTGCTGTCCGATGAACTTCCTCTGTTCACCCGGATACTCGCCGCCGTTGCTCGTATTCACCCGTATCTGTCCGTATGGGTAGTAGTCGAGCGTCTCCGCGATGGTCCCCGAGGGATTCACGATGACGTTCGCTCCGCCGAGGTTGTCATTAAGAACGTCGTACACCGCGGGCGAGGTGGTCGCAACGATCTCGACCTCGTACTGTTGCCAGAAGGAGCTCGTGCTCACCGCGTACATCTCGGTGAGAGGTCCGGAGTTCGTCACGTTCGTATAGCTCACTGTCCCCTGGCGGACTGCCCCCGAGGTCGTCGTAGCGACAAGCAATGTCTGTCCTGATGTCGGAACGGGGTTTGGGGCGGTCCCATCGAGGACGTTCAGAAAATCGGCGACGATGTTCCCGCCCTGGCTCGAAATCGAAACCGCGGTCGTGGTTCCGACGCCAAGCACCGAGGAGGTGGCACCGACCCCCGAGGCATTCGCGAAATCGACGGCTACGGGAATGACATTTGCACTCGCCGTCGTGATCGTCACCGAAACATTGTGGGTGCCCGAGGCCGGATTCTTGAGATACCAGAGCTGCATCCGAGTGTTCACGTTCCCGTTGTTCATGAGAAGGCTCATTGAGGTTCCGTTGTAGGTCGCGGCGGTCGAGGTATTCGACGCGCCCATCGCGGTGACACCCACAAGGAGTACCCGATTCGGGGTCGAGGTCACCGTGAGCGGGAAAGTGAGCGTCGTCGAGGCGACCGTCGGATTGAAGCTCGAACTCGCGTCGAAGGTCGCGGCCAAGCTGTTCTGCACGGTCGCGACGAGCGCTCCGTTCGCGAAGATGCTCTTCAGGCTCGTCGAAGCAACGCCGTTCGAAGTCGTATTGTAAAACTGGGTCGGATAGACGGTCGTCGTGCTCCCCGCGGCGAGCTCGACACGGTTGCCAAGATAATCGTATGCATAGGTCGAGGTCGCGCCCGAGGTAAATGACTGCGCGAGTTGGTTTCGATAATTCCAGGTATTCGTCGTGCCGTTGTACGAGAGCAGATTCCCGTCGTTGTCATAGGTGAGAGCGGTCGTCGTCGCAGGGCTCGAAGTGGCGGCGACGAGTTCGAGGTCGGCAGCAACGAATGGCGCGGCGGTCGAATACGTCCAGTGGTTCGCCATTGGGCTTGAACTTGTCGCCATGATGTACCCCATGCCTCCCGAGCGAACGTTGCCGCTCGTGCTTCCGGAATAGACCTGGGTCTGGCCCGACGCCGCCGTGGGAGCGTTGCTCCCGTCATTGTTCGACTCGAAATCGGCGATCACGTTCTTGTTCGTGCTCGTGATCGTGACGGTCGAGCTTGCCACGTTCGAGGCTGAGTAGGCGGTGGACGTAACGCCGATGCCGCTCACTCCCGCAAAGGACTCCGCGGCAAAGACCTCATTCGCTCCGGCGACCGCAAGGGTCGAACTGATCGTATGAGTCCCGGAGGGAGGATTCAGAAGATACCAGATCGTGATCCGCGTGCTCGTCGTATCCGTGACATCGGCCGCTTTCGTCATGGCGACGCCGTCGTAGCTTGCGCCGGTCGAGGTCTGCGTCGCGCCGGGAACGCCCGTCATTTCAAGCACCCCGAGGACAAGCACGGTGTTCGCGGTCGAGGTGACCGTGTGCGACCAGGTAAAGGTCGTCGTGGCAGTCGAGGGTATGTAAGTCGAACTCGCGTCAAAAATGATAGGTGTAGTGACCGCAGGAGGAGTGATGCTCGTCACGGCATCGGGATCAGCATAGGGAGAACTCGTCGTCGCGCCGTAGGTATAGGTGCCCGCGGGGCCCGTGAGGATATTGCCGAGACCGTCGTAGGTAAAGATTTGGTTGTAGCTCGGTGTCGTCGACACGTTCGTGGTCGAGGCATTGAGCAATCTCCCGAAGGCATCGTATGAATAGCCTACCGTCCTTCCGTCGCCCGAGATCGACGTATCCACAATTTTCGTAATGTCGCCGTTGCCGTTATACGTGTAGCTTGTGTTTTGCGCGTTGCCGCCCCCGCTTGGGAGCCCTGTCAATTTTTGGGTAAGCCAATAGAGTTGGGTCGGATCATAGGTGCTCGTGACGCTCACCCCGTTCGCGTATGTCATATTCGCAGACTGGTCAGTCGGCGAATACGTGAAGCTATTGATCACGTTCGCATAGCTGCCACCGCTCGGCTCGTAGGCAACGGTCTGCGGCAACCCAGCGGTGTTGTAAGAATATTCCACCGACGAATTATCGGGGCTCGTGATCGTAAGTTGATTCCCCTGCCAGTCGTACGTGTAGCTCGTCGTATACGTCGTCGAAGCGATGGTCCTCGCGTCTTGCGTGAGCTGCCCCAGGGCGTTATAGGTTTCGTTCACGACCGCGCCGGACGATGACGCCGTGCAGAGCCGCCCGATGCCTTGAGTGCAGGTGTCGTAGGTATAGCTGATCTGCGTTTGTCCTCCGAAGCTTTCGCTCGTCGGCCGGTTAATGTCGTCATAGGCGTAGGTCGTCGTCTGGTTTTTCGGATCGACCTGCTGTGTCAGGTTTCCGGCGTTATCGTACGTGTAATTCCAGGTGCCGTAGGTCGACGCCCCTGAAGCATGCAGGTCCTGGGCGGTGAGCCGCCGCCCCAATCCGTCGTAGGTGAAATTGCGGACGTTCCCCGCAGCGTCGGTCATGCCCGTAAGATCATGCAGGCCGTCGTACGTGTAGTAGGTCTTATAGGTGCTCGTCACTATCGTCTCGTCTACCTCGATGATGTTGCCGAACGCATCGTAATCAATCGTCCGTTGATCGTCGGGACCCGAGGTCACGACTTGCCACGGATTATAGGTGTTCGATCGCGAGGTGACCGCCGTCGTGATCCCCGATATCTCGTGGTCGGGATTGTAGCTGTACGTCGCGAACAATGACGAGGTGCTCGTCGCGGTAGTCTTTCCCGAGCCCGATGAAAAGTAAGGAAGGGATTGCTGGTACGTAAGGCCGAGGTCGTTGTAGCTTGTATCCGTTACTTTATACGTTCCCGAGGTCTGCGAGGATTTTCTCGTCTGGACCAAGCGGTTCAGGCCGTCGTAGTAGCTATACGTATCAACCGTGGTCGTGGCATTCAAATAATCCGACTCATGGACGGATACCGCGTCGGTGGTATCGGTATACACGTATGCCGTGCTCGTGACGAGCGTCGTGGGGTTGCTCGGATTCGGCTGGAGCAAGGCGAGTGGTCTTCCCAAGCCGTCATAGACAGTCTGGGTAACATCGCCATTCGGGTCGGTGACCTGCGTCGTTTTGCCCGTTGAGTAATCGTATTGGTCATTCGTCGTTTGGCCGAGCGGATTTGTCGTCGTCGCGGGATAGAGGTTATAGGAGTCATACGTAAACGTAGTGGTGTTGTTGCGCGGGTCGAGGGTTGCTGTCACAAGGCCGTAGCTGTTCACGGTATTCTGCTTCGCCGCGTAATTTCCTCCCGAAATCCAATCTTGCTCCAGCGTGAGGTTGCCCTTGCTCACGTTGGTCCATCCAAGGTAGTCGTAGTAATACTGGGACTCCTGAATTGTCGTGCTGCTTGGGTTGTAGAGTATTTCGTCATTGACTTTGTCGATCACGTTCGAGGTCGTGCTCGACGCATAGGTGTAGTTCGTCACATAGCCGTTCGTCGACGTGGTGAACGCCCCGGTGCCCGAACCCGTCACCTGGCCCCATTGGATGTCCTGGGTTTTGTTTCCGTTCGCGCTGTTCCACGCGAACGATTCCGCGGAGTCGTCATGCGACGACGAACCCTCATAATCCATCGTGAGCGTCTGGTCCGGAAAGACGTATGCGGCGTTCCCCCCGAGGCTCGCGTCGTCCCACTTCGTGATCGTCACCTTGTAGAGGTGACTCGCGTTGTCGTAGGTTTCCACCCGATACGGCTTCCCGATCTTCCAAAAGTTATCCTGATACTGTCCGGTCGAGGAACTCACGCCGTTTGAGGTGTCGTAATACGTCTTCGTGACGTTTCCCGCGGGATCGGTTTCTGTGACCGTGCCGAAGCCAGCGAACTCGTGGTCGGAGGGAGACCCGTAATAGTAGGTGCCGCCTGAATACTGGTAGGTTGAAGTCGATACGTTTTGGGAGCCGTTGTTCTGGTTAATTTGTGAGACGACGTATACCGGATAAGGAATGGGATTCAACGTCGTTGACGCAGCCATGAACTGGGTCGCCGACTCGTATTGGATCGTGGAGTTGCCTCCTTGGGGATAGGTCATGCCGGTCAGCAGATCTGCGCGGACGGTATTGTTGTTGGTCCAGGCTCCATAGTGAGAGACGCCGTTCGTGTCGAGATATCCCCATAGCATGTCGAGGGATCCGTCGCCATTCACGTCCGTGGGGCGAAGACCATAATCGTAACCATCATTGCTGAAAATTTGGGGCGGTTCCATCGTGGAACTGCTCACCCATCCCCCGCCGGTATTGAGATAACCTGCGTAGTGGCCGACCTGACTGGAATCCAAATAGCTGTACATCAAATCCGGCAATCCGTCCCCGTTCACATCTCCGATCCGAAGACCGGTATCGCTCCCGTTGTAAGAAAAAGCCGTGGGCGGGTCCCATGTTGAGCTGCTCACCCAGCCATTGCCGGTGTTGATATAGGCGGCGTAAGAAGGAACGTAAGAAATATTCTCATAGCCGTAGATCAGGTCGGGAAGCCCATCCCCGTTCACGTCGGCGATCCGAAGGCCCGTATCGCTTCCGGCATAGGAAAATGCTTGCGGCGGGTCCCATGCGGAATCGCTCGCCCAACCACTGCCGGTATTGATCCACGCGGCGTAAGAAGGAATGTAAGAAGAATTCTCATAGCCATAGATGAGGTCAGGTAGCCCGTCGCCGTTGACATCGGCGATCCGAAGGCCGGTGTCACTCCCGTTGTCGCTGAAGACTGCGGGCGGGTCCCACGTGGAGCTACTCACCCAGCCGCTCCCGGTATTGATCCACGCTCCGTAGTGCGCAACGCCGCTCGAATCTTCATAGCCATAGAGAATGTCCGGTAGGCCATCGCCGTTCACGTCGGCGATGCGGACGCCATTGTCGCCGCCATAATTCGAAAATGCCACCGGCGGGTCCCACGTGGAACTGCTCACCCACCCATTGCCGGTATTGATATACGCTCCATAGTGAGTGCCGCCAGAATCGATAGCGCCGTAAAGAATATCGGGCAAGCCGTCGCCGTTCACGTCGGCCACTTGAACGCCGTTGTCATAGCCAAGCGCAGAAAAGGTCTGCGGCGGATTCCAGGTGGAACTGTTGTTGGTCCAGCCGTCCGGTTGCACCTGATACGAGAAGGTAGAGGTGGGCAGCGACACTACGGTACCCTGGCCATTCTGTCCGCTCTCCGTTATCGACTGCAAAAGCGATGTCTCACCGTTGTTCCCCGCGGCATAGGTAAGAGTGTATTTACGAACCCACGATCCATTCACCTTAACGTCGATTTCGTTCACGAGATAATTCGAACTCACCCCGAACCCGGCTTGCCATACGGTCACCGCATCGCTTCTCGACGCCCTCAAAAAATCGACCTCAAAAATCCCGGTCGATGAACCGTTGCCCGTATAGATGGTGCTCGAAGGATAGATTTGCCCGGAATCCTTGAAGTAGTTGTAAATGACGTTGTTGTTATTCGTATCCGTAATCTGTTTGAGCATCCAGCGATACGTGTCTGACGCGTTGCTCGGATTGCTTTGCTGGCTATCGGAAGTCGAGCCGAACGCATATTGCGTGCCGTTTTTGTCCGTCATTGTCCACGAATCAGTGGAGCTCGAAAACGTGTATTTGTCGAACGCGCCGTTCTCCGTACGCGCGACATAGCTCGATCCCGTCGAGCTAACGGTGGTGGTTGAGACCAGCTCTCCGTCGATCGAAGAGGTGAAATAATTCAACGTGCTCGTGCTGTACAGTTGGTCGACTCCGCTTTTGTTCAAGCGTTCTATGTAAGGAATGCTAATCGACCATCCTTCTCCGAAGATGCTTCCAAAGCTGTTGTCTTGGCTGTGGTACACAAGGTCCACGTCGGGCTGCATCTTGTTCCTTCCAGGAGGGATGTCGATCGGATAGGTGATGTTGAGGGCTCCCGTGTTTTTATCAATTTTGAGGAGATCCTGGTTGAAGGTTCCGTAGGCGACCGGCTGGGGGTTCGGTCCTTCTTGAGGAGACGATGGAGGAGGCGCGGGAGGAGGAGCATTGCCTGTTGGATTCTGAGTGGCGGCAGTGGCAGCTGTGGTTTGACTCGATCCCGACCCTGACGGGGCGGGCGCTGCCGCACTCACGGAGGGCGCGACAGCCGAGCCGGCGTCAGTCGTAGCATTGGAAACCGACGCTGCAGCTGTTGCAGTCGCGTCAGGGCTCGCGGTCGCCGTGGCGTCCGTACTGCTCTGCGCGAATGCGGGCTCCAGAGGAGCCATGACGGCGAGGACAACAAGAAAAAGGGCCGCCAGATTAAAAGCGGCCCGACGCAAAGCATTGTTCCTCGTGCCCCTTCTTCCCTCCCAGGTCCGGTGGAGCGGCATTACGGTGAGAATATAGTTTACTTATATGTTAACAAAGCCGGTTGATTGCTCAACCGACCCTGTGCACAACCCCTCTGCTGCGATTCCACTTTTCCGATGGGGTTATTCTCTCAAGAATCTTCGAACCGCTCCCCTGGATGAGTTCTCCTTGTCTTGGGCAGCCTAAGGAGTGCAGCAAGACCTCCGGAAGAAAATCGTGGTTTGGAGTGATGGATGATAGTGCTTGACAGCATACCTCCCTCGCTGTTAAATGGGCGCGCACGCCTTGTTTCGCAACGAAGACCATCTGCAGGTATCGACCGAGCCCAGGGATTCGAACTCAGTTCAGGACAATTCAGGAGGGGCAAATGACAGCGAGCGAATCGCGGATATCATTTTGCTTTATACGGCTGACGTTAGTCGCCTTGATCATCTCACCTCTGGGACTACTTCCCTCGGCACACGCGGTCAACTCTCAAAATATGACCGCACCGGTAAGAGACACTGCACTATTAAGACCGGGTACAGGATGGGCTCTTGCAGGACAGCATCTATTGTGGACCTCCGACAACGGTGCCACATGGCGGGACCTAGCGCCGGTAGATCTGTCTAGAAACTCAATTGATGGTGCTTTTTTTCTGGACCCTCTTCGTGGATGGATCGTGTTCGCTTCGAGAACTTCTTCTCCACAAGAAGAACGAAGCGTTTCAGTTGCGTCGACAACAGATGGTGGTCAACATTGGCAGACCCACGTGGTGATGACCTCGCAACTCGGAAAATACGCCCCATACTCTGGCGAGTCATCGATTTTCTTTGTCGATCAATGGCATGGATGGTTAACCACTAGGCTCGCCTCAAGCTCAAACTTCAGCATTGGACACCTTTTCGCTACGGAAGACGGAGGGCAAACGTGGTTCTCTCTGCCCGATCCACCATCCGCCGATCGCGTGTTCTTCACAAGCGATTCACATGGATGGCTTGCAGGAGGGCCGGGAGGCGACCGATTGTGGACAAGCCAGAATGGAGGGCAGTCTTGGTCAGAACAGCGGTTAACGGCACCTCCCGAGTGCCCTGGCTGCAAGCTCGTTTACCAAAGTCCGCACTTTTCGTCTGCAACGGAAGGTGTTCTGCCCGTCTTAGTCCAAAGTCAATTCGCTTTGCTACGCGCCACGTATGTCACGCATGACGGTGGGAACTCATGGGCCTCCAAGGACGTTGTGAGCCAGGGGGCACCGGAGCATAGTGGCGTCTCAGTCATTGCCGGCACACACGTCATGAGGATCGAAACCTCGAATGGCCAAATTATCACGTCACAAGATAGCAGTGGCGAAACCGCGACTGTATTGCCTGTTTCCGTACTATATCCGGGTGCTGTAAGCCGAGCCACTTTCCTCAACAATACTGAAGGCTGGATAGTGTATTCAGCGGGAACCTGCGCTAAGTTCAAAGCGGATTGTTCGCAGGAGACAGAACTACTCTCCACGGTAGATGGAGGAAAATCATTCGCGGTCGTGACCCCGGTACTGTCAGCCACGGGAAACGAAACAGCGATTCCCAATTCTTCGGAAGTGAGCGTTGATGAGGGATTCGATATGGCATGTGTGTCGACGTGGCCGAACATGGACACATGGTGGCAATATAGTCCCTACTACGACACCGGTGTGTACTTGGGCGGCGACAATGTGGGTTGTAAAGCAAATACCTACTTGAATTCAGAGTGGGTCAGTCTCGTTTCCAATATGGGCTGGGGAATTATTCCTATTTGGGTAGGACTTCAAGCACCGTGCATCGGAAATAGCAGTAACTTCTGGACGATCGCCGAGAATAGTCCTTTGAACTCGCCTTACCAAGAAGGCGAAAATGATGCTACCGCTGCCGTAGCGATGGCAAATAGTTTGGGGATGAGTTCGACCGTCATTTACTTCGACATGGAGTATTACGTGCCCCAATCGGCGTGTTCGACTGCGGTGATTTCATTTCTTCAAGGGTGGGCTACACAACTGCATACCGACGGGTACCTAGCCGGTCTGTACGGTTCTCTTGGGGATTGGTGGACCACTGCTGGCGCTTCGGACTTTATCCAACTTTCCCCCTTGATGGATGACGTCTGGATAGCGAACTGGGATGGAAACGATTCCGTCTGGAACATCGGTGCACTTCCCAACACTTACTGGCCGAATAACCAGCGAATTCATCAATACGAGAACGAACCGAGTGAAACGTGGGGCGGCGTAAAGTTTGGAGGACCGCCGAACAGTGGAATTGACCGCGACGTTGAGGATGCACCTGTTTATTCGTGGGGCGGGGACCGCGACCTCCCGGCACCCACGTTGGAGTCACCCGCGAACTCCGCCAGCCAGGTTACGACGACTCCGACGTTCACCTGGACTGCGGTTGGCGGCGCGGTCAATGGATACAGGATTATGGTGGCTACCCAGCAATCTTATCTGCCAACCAGTGCCGCAGATTCTTCCTGTCCCAATTGCACGATTAATTATCCGCCGTCCGGCCAGACGCTCCTGACGACTTCCTATACCCCGCCGGCAAGCACGCTGCAGGCGGGCGTCTCATACTGGTGGCAGGTTCAGGTAATACCCCAGAGTCCGAAGTTAGGCGATTGGTCTTCCCAAAGCAATTTCCAAACGGGAACTCTAGCAACCGCGGTCCAGAGTATATCGATTGATCCCAGCACGCTTGCTGTGGCTTCAAACGCAGTCGTAAGGGTCTTTCTCAACGGACTAGCTCCCTCCACCGGTACCTCAGTGGGGTTGACGAGCAGCAACAAGACGGTTCTACCACTCCCGGCCAACGTACAGGTTCAGCCAGGACAAAGCGTCGCGAGCGTAAACCTCGTAGCAGGTAACGTCATCAAGAATACCAATGTCACATTGAAAGCGATGTATAACGGAACTCAGCAGACAACTGCAACCGTAGTCCCCAGCACTTCAACCGTAACTACGTCGGCAGCAGGCTCACCCGGCGTAGCGACGGCGATACTGAACGGATCCGTTAACCCACAAAACGCAAGCGGAACAGCTGGTTTTGAATGGGGCACGGATTCAACCATGGGGACGTATACGGTGGCGTGTCCCTATGGATACATCGCCTACTGTCCTCCAGTGAATCCAAACACGACCACTCAGCCGTTTGCCTTAACGGTGACCGATCTTTCAAGCACAACGAATTATTACTATCGCATGGTGTTTTACAACAGCACTACCGGCGCATCTCAATACGGCACGGTTCAGTCGTTTGAGACAATTTCACCGGTCGTCACAACAACAGCGGCTGGTAGCATTACCGGCAGCGGCGGGGCACTCAATGGCACGGTCAATCCCCAAAATGCTCACGGAACGGCAGGTCTCGAATGGGGTACTGATCCGACATGGACGGTGTATACGGTGGCTTGTCCTTTCGGTTATGTGGGTTACTGTGCACCGGTTAATCCCAATACCTCGACTCAGTCCTTCAGTTATACGCTCACTGGCTTGCCCGCTGCAGTCACCTACTACTTCCGAATGGTGTTCTATGACACCGACAATAACTCCTACTACTATGGAGGCACGCAGTCATTTACCACCGGGAATCCCGCTGTTCTTAGCATTGTGAAACCGAGTTCGATTACAGCAAGCGGAGGCATTTTGAATGCCACCATAAATCCTGAAGGCGCCCATGGCAACGCCGGATTCGAGTGGGGAACCGATCCTACGATGGGCACCTATACGACGGCGTGTACGTTTGGATATTTGGGCTACTGTGCGCCGGTAATCCCGAACAGTACGACCCAGTCGTTTAGTTTTACCCTAACGGGCCTTGCGAGCACGACCCCTTATTATTATCGGCTTGCGTTCTACGACACCGACAATAACAGTTATGAGTACAGCCCGATATGGATCTTGACCACCCTCACACCGGCGGTCAATACCCTTTCCGCAAGTAGCGTTACCTCCAGCGCGGCGATTCTGGGTGGGACCGTCAACCCGGAAGGCGCGAATGGCACGGCTGGCTTTGAGTGGGGAACGGACCCTGTACTGAACACATACAATATTGCTTGCCCATACGGCTCCTATTCCTTCTGCACTCCGGTGATAGCCAATTTAAGCCCACAGACATTTACAGGTGTTCTGACCGGATTGAATCCGAGCACAATTTACTACTACCGAATGGTATTTTGGGACACCGACAATAACACCAGTCAAAACGGAACCATCGGTTCGTTTACGACGACCTCGGCTAAGCACTGAGGTCGTTGTTTGGACAGCGACCGAGAACGGCAAATCTCCCTGTCTCTTGAGGCCGGGCATTGCCTTATTATTGAGGAAAGAGGCCTAGTTCGCGGGCGCTAGTCCTCTACCGAAATGTTTTCTCAGTTGTGTGAGTATTTGTTCCCAGGTTCGACAAGTCCCCCGATATGGTCTACACCTCTTGACAGCGTCTCATCTTTGTAATGCAGCTACGCCTTGAAAGGGCATCCGTCCCTGAGAGCACTAGGCGTGCTCTTCCTGGGTATCGCCCTCCCATTGCCCTAAGGCAATGAGGCATTGAGCGATGACGACTAGGAGCCCCCGTGCTTCTTCGACCGAGAGCGTCTCATTGAATTGCTCTTCATAGACCGCTCTCAAGGCAAGCACGTCCGTCAGGCTGGGTCTCCACATAAGGTGGGAAAGGAAGGAACACCCGTTTCTCTCCCCTGCGTCGGCCTTGAACTTTCGCAGGGAGGGGCAGCTTGGATTGGGCTGCAGATACATGAAGCTCCTCTTGTGGATGGAATAAAAGAGGGGGAATCGCGCCGGGGACGGCAACTCTCACCGTCTTGTGAAGCCGGGGTAACGCGCTATGATTGAGGAAAGTGGGTGGGCACCCAATAACATGGAATCAACCCCATACACGGAAGAAGAGAAACAGAGAATTAAAGCGAGGCATGAGGCCGCACCTGACGTTTCGACCTTTCAGGGTATTGGAACCACGTATTATGGGAAAAGAGATAAGCGTAAATCGGATAATTCGTACGTCACCACCGAATGGTTTGTAATACTCTTCCTACCAATTGTTCCGCTAGGGTCATTTCGCATAGTTAAAATTGGAACAAAAAGCCGCTCTTTCTTATTTTCTCACTCTTCCACCACAAGCTATAAAATCTTGGAGCAAATACCGCTAAGGAAAAACATCAGACAGGTGCTCACGACCTATCTGCTTGTGTACGGGATTATCGCAGCGGCTATCTATTTAATTTTTATCTAGATCCCCACCTTTCCGCTTTTGCAATTCCGACATGGGAAGTCGTCTGCGGCTCCGCTTTCGCTACCGGAGGATTTACGCAGACGTTGCCGGGTGCGGCAAATCTCCCCGTCTTTTGAGGCCGGGGCATTGACTTATTATTGAGGAAGGCGGCCTAGCTCACCGGCACGCCTTCTCTACCGAAATGTTTTTTTCAGTTGCGTGAATATTTGTTCCCAGGTTCGACAAGTCCCCCGATATGGTCTACCATCTGATATTTTTTGTCGCTCCGCGATGATTTGAAACGGCGGAGCGAGCGTAATATCAACGTTTTTCGAAGATACGGCGACGTTCGACAGTAAGATTTTCAGCAATTCGCGCTTTTTCTCTTGAGATGCGTTCTTGTACAGCAATGACGGGCTTTTTGCGAGTTCGACAGTGCTTGCCAGGGATGCCAGCATTTTGCCGGGGTTCTGCTCGATTTCCGCAAGCCTTTCTTTGATTCGGGCCTGTTCCAAAAACAATGAGTCTCGCCTTTCTCCAAACGTCGATTTGTCTATCGTGCCATCGATTAAGAGGTCGGTGAGCTTCGTGAGCCGAAGACGGAAGTGATCGAGCTGCAACCGTAGGGCCTCACGATCGACTGATTGGGTTCGCACCAGTTCGCGCGATTGCTCTTCAAGAATGCGACGTACCAACCGGGCTTCATCGTCTGAAAGATCCACGGCCGCAATCGCATCGAGGACCGCAGCGTCGAGGGCTTCTTCTCTGACACAGGTGGGTGGACATACAGCCGGAACTTTGAACGGACGATTGTGGCAGCGGTAGTACACATGGCCCTTATGCCGTTCAGCGATGAGGGAGTATCCGCACGAAGAGCACCTGACCATCCGACTATAAGTGAAGACATGGCTATTTTGGCGGTCCACCCGTTTGCCGGCGAGCGTGGCCTGTACTTCTTCGAAGACCTCAGTGCTCACGAGCGGCTCCTGATTTCCGCTGAATGTCTCTCCTGTCTTGCGGATTCGTATCAGACCGATACAGAACGGGTTCCTTAGGATGGTGACGAGGCCATTGATCGTGACCTTTCCGCCGTTCCGGTTTCGCAGTCCGCGACGAAACATTTCCTCGGCCAACTGCGGCAAAGAAAACTTTCCCGAGTTGTACAGATTGAAAGCTTCGCGTACCAACGGTGCGCGAACCGGGTCGGGAGTCTTCGGTTTGGCGGCCCCGTGATCGAGATACCCAATGGGAGCACGAATCGGATAGAATCCCTGCTTCAATCTGCCATAAAACCCTTTCTTCACTTCCTCGCGGAGATTGCGGCTGTAATGTGCCGCGACCACTGCTTGAATGTCGGCGGATAAGCGCCCAGCAACGGTCTTGAGGTCTACATTCTCGGTAGCGAAGTGAACTTCCACACCGGCATCGGAAAGTCTGCCGACATCAGCCCAGTCTTCGAGATTCCTGGCGCTGCGATCAATCTTGTGTATGATGACGCCCTGAGCTCGCCCGGCCCGGAGCAAGCGCAGCATCTCCGTAAATGCAGCGCGGCCCTTCTTCGAGGCGCTTTCTCGTTCCTCGAACCAGCGCGTAATCTCCAGGCCGTGAATGTTCGCGTAGCGTGCAATCGCTTCTTTCTGTTCTGGGAGCGAGACTCCTCTCTCGCCCTGTCGGGGGGTCGACACCCGGGCATATGCAAAACATTTGCCCATGGTGCGACGGATTAACTTGTTATGTTTGTATTCGACCTTTCCTTCATCGTAGTGGGATTCGGAACGATGTCAAAGGTCCCATCACTTGTGGCCTGCTCCTTCTGAATCTCACCGGCGATTTGAACATAGCGACGAAAATTTGCCTCCGCCACTCGTAGGTCGTTTTCCGCGAGTGCTGGATATAGGTCGCGGATGGTCGGATGTTTGCCGGTTGTTAATTTCACTTCCATCCCCCGATGGTATGCATCATTGCGTTGCTGCCCAAGGCGGGGAGAATTGCCGCCTCCAGCAAGTTCTCCCCGCCTTTCATTCTCTTCGATCACGGCTACCGTGAAGAGATGGAGCACATAACTCGCGATCTCAAAGCGGCGGCAGAGAAGGCCAAGGAGAGGAACATAGCGCCCACCGTATCGACCGTACTTCCGGACGGTACGTTGATCGAAATCGTGTATCGCCCGGAGGAGCGCCGGACCCTCTTGTGCATCGCGCGGGACGGAGAGATCGGCTATGAAACGAGCCTCATGGACGATAACAAGCGGCTCGTGCCGTATTCCCCCGAAAACAACCTCTTGAAGAACGATGTCGTGCTTTTCCCCTCCGAGGCAGCGCCCTATGAGTCGGATCGGGCGCTCATTGCGGAAATCCGCGAGTTCATCCACCGCTACGTGGATGTCTCGCCGCTCTTCGAGGAGATCGCAAGCTACTACGTGCTCTTCACCTGGGTGTATGACTCGTTCAACGAACTGCCGTACCTCCGGCTGCGCGGCGATACCGGGACGGGAAAGACCCGGTTCCTGCTCACGGCGGGGGCGCTCTGTTACAAGCCGATCTACGCGAGCGGAGCCTCGACGGTTTCACCGCTCTTCCGCATCTTGGACAGCGTACGCGGGACGCTCATCATCGACGAGGGCGACTTCCGCTTCTCGGATGAGAAGGCGGAGATCGTGAAGATCCTGAACAACGGCAACGCGCGCGGGTTTCCGGTCCTCAGAAGCGAGTCCGTGAACGGCCGGGAATTCAGTCCCCGCGCCTACGCGGTCTTCGGACCGAAGCTCGTCTCGACGCGCGGGTTCTTCCAGGACCGGGCACTCGAAAGCCGCTGCATCACCGAGGAGACCGGGAGCCAGCGTTTGCGCGACGACATCCCTTTGAATCTGAACGAGGAGTATCGGCGCACGGCCCTCGCGATCCGCAACAAGCTCTTGATGTTCCGGATTCGCAACTTCGGCAAACGGGCGATCGACACGAGTCTCGTTGACCGAAGCATCGAGCCACGCCTCTCCCAGATCTTCGTGCCGCTCATGAGCGTGATCGAAGACGCGGAAGCGCGCCAGGCGTTACGGCAGGTAGCGCGCGAATACCACAAGGAGCTCGTTGCCGACCGCGGTATGGACCTCGAAGCCCAGGTACTCGAAATCATTCAAGAGCTGCGGGAATCGCCATACGCGAACGGCATTTCGATCAAGGAAATCACCGACCGCATGAGCGAGCGGTATGGCGACGATTTCGAGCGAAAAGTGACGCCGCATTGGATCGGCCACGTGATCCGCAAACGGCTCGGCCTCAAAACCGAGAAGCGCCACGGTACCTACATGATTGCGACGACCGAAGGGCCGAAGGTGACGAGGCTCCTCGAAAAATACGGCGTCACGGCAGAAGATCGCGCATCGGGGGACTCCGGGAACTTGGGGGAGTTTGCCGGGGAAGCGGAAGCGGGAACACAGAGCAAGCCCAAGGCCTGATAGCTGCTGGGGTTTCGCCCGGCAGCGACTAAAGGAGCCGAACCAGAGTCCCTAAAGTCCCCCAAGTCTCAGAACCGAACGGGCCTTTACACACACTCATAAACATGTTATTGAATTTCTGCACATCGACGCCTTTCGGGCGCCTTTTCTTTGTCCTTCTGAAGTTGCCGCATCCGGCAACTTTCCCCGTCTTTCGGGACTACGTTCCGTCTTCTACCCTGAAACCAGCGGCCTGCTTTTTTGGTGTCTTCCATCCGTGCAATGCCCACCCCAAGACTCGACAATTATCTGCGAACATTTCGCAAAACTCGCGCCTTCACGCAGCGGGAGGTGGCTTTTTTGTTGGGCGGCCACAACGCCGCGAAGGTATCGCGGTACGAACGTTCGAGGAGGGTTCCGGCGCTTGAAACCGTCTTCGCGTACGAGATGGTTCTCGGCACCTCTGCGCAGGAACTCTTCGCGGGAATCCAGGAACGCGCCCGCCGGCATGTCATGCACCGGATTCGACTGCTCGCCAGACGCCTTGAGCGGCAGGCAAAAAATCCCCTCTTGGCGCAAAAGGTCGAGTTCCTCCGCGCGGTGCTCAAGGGCGGAACGGAGGAACTGCGGTATGAGCCGATCACAGAAAAATGAAGCAAGGCGAGACCCACTTGAGAATTCTTGCGGTCGACCCCAGCAGGCGCGGGTTCGGCTACGCCCTTTTTGAAGGCCGTCGCCGGTTGGTCGAGTGGGGTACGACGGACATCCGCGCCGACAAAGACCGCGTGGCGCTCCAGAGGATCGAGGAATTGATCCGCCGCTATCAGCCGATGACGCTTGTCGTGGAGGACTGCGGCCATATGAGGTCGCGCCGCAATCCGAGAGTCAGGCAACTCACTGAGCAAATGCTCGCCCTCGCGCGGAGCTCAGGGATCGAGGGATGCGCCCTCCCCCTCCCTGTGATGTATCAAGAATTCTCGAAAAAGGGAGCGCGAACGAAGTACGACATCGCTTTGACGTTGACGCGCCAATTCCCCGTCCTCACGCTGCGGCTCCCGCCGAAACGAAGAGCATGGCAAAGCGAAGACAGCCGCATGAGCATCTTCGACGCCGCCGCGCTCGGATACACCTACCTCGTTCGACGCCGCCGCGCTTGAAAGTCCGCTCCGGGAGGGAGTCGTCCCCCCTCCCGACGCGGGCTTTCACAGCCCTATTTGCACCTTCAAAAGGAGAACTACCATGGAACCATCGGTACTGCTCGCACACTGCGGCACGACGAAACTCAGCCGCGAAGAACTCACCGCAATCCCCGCGCCGGAAGGCAGTCTCACGCACCGGCCCATCCCGCATCACGAGATCGTCGCCGCGCTCATCGAAACCCTGGGGTTCCGGCAAATCGGAATCCTGAGGGATGAGTATGCGGTTTCCGGGGACGGCATGAAGATGTTCGGCGTCCTCGATCTCGAAACCAGTTTCGAGGGATGCCGCTTCTCGATCGGCATCCGCAACTCGAACGACAAGAGCATGCGCCTCGCCCTCACGATCGGCTACCGCGTGTTCGTGTGCGACAACATGGCGTTCCACGGCGACTTCACACCGGTGCTCGCCAAGCACTCGAAACACTTCAGCCTCGTGGACGCGCTCGCCGTGGGCGTGGACCGCATGCAGCGGAATTTTGAGCCGATGCGCCGGCAGGTCGAAGGATGGCGGCAGATCCAGCTCACCGATGATCGGGCGAAGCTCATCATCTACCGGGCGTTCGTGGAAGCGGAATTCGATGCGCCGAAGCACCTCGTTCGCGACGTGCACGAGGCTTATTTCAATCCCCGCTATCCCGAATTCCAGCCGCGGACGATCTGGAGCCTCACGAACGCGTTCACGTCCTCGCTCAAAACCCTTGACCCCGTTCCGCAGTTCAAGGCAACGGCGAAACTGGGGCAGTTTTTCAACGCCCTCAACTGAAACCCCGCTTGCGTGTCCGGCGCGAAACCGCGAAATCATTCCGCGGTGACACGCAAGCATGTTTTTTCTTGCAACGACCTCACACTGAAAAGGAGAAAAGCATGGAAAGCACCAGAATGAATGGCGACTACCGAGAGGTTCCCATTGCGACACTCACCGAATCACCGACTAATCCACGGAAGCGGTTCGACCCGAAAGGGCTGGAGGAACTCGCATCCACGTTCAAGACGCAAGGTGTCTTGGAGCCGCTCTTGGTCCGGGAACTTGAGGAACGAAACTTTCAAGTCATCATCGGAGCACGGCGATTGCGTGCTGCGAAGATCGCCCAATTGGCCGCCGTCCCGGTTCGGGTCGTGAAGTTGACCGATGCCGAGGCCATCGAGGCCCAGGTCGTCGAGAACTTGCAACGCGAGGACATTCACCCACTTGAAGAAGCCTTGGGGTTCCGGTCACTCTTGGAGCTCAAGGACAGCACGTACACCGTCGCGAGCATCGCAGCCAGAGCCGGAAAGAGCGAAGCCTTCGTGTACAGCAGGGTCAAACTCGCCGACCTGACGCCGCCCGTGGCAGAAGCGTTCCTCAACGGCAAAATCACGACGGGCCACGCGCTCTTGATCGCCAAGCTCCCGGCAGCGCAACAGCAAGAAGCATTTGCGGCATCCTTCCGCAACATGTGGACGAGTGAAGGCAACACGCAAGTGCTCATTCCCGTGCGTGAATTGGCGGCCTGGATCGAGTCGAACATCTTGCTCGAACTCGACGCCGCGCCGTTCGACAAACAGGACGAAACGCTGGTTCCAGGGGCCGGATCGTGCGCCAATTGTCCGAAGCGAACCGGATTCAACAAGTTGCTTTTCACCGACGTTCGCAAGGACTCTTGTACCGATCCGCAGTGCTTCCGGGCCAAGGTTGACGCCCACGTCAGCAAGGCTCTGGAAACCAAACCCGCGTTGATTCAGATTTCGTCAGCGTGGACCAACCGGGAAGGCGCTCCGCTCGGACGCACTCGCTATGTGGAATTGCAGATCAAGAAGGCGAGGACGAACGGCGAGCGCCCAAAGCTCTCCGCATTCCAAAAACCGTGCGAGAGCATGACCGAGGCCATCGTGACGGACGGAGGCAAACGGGGACAAATCGTAAAGGTCTGTCCCAACCCGGCTTGCCGGGTGCATCGTCCTGACGCCCCGTCTCCCGAGCAGGTTGAGCGGGAGAGGGCCGCGGAACGCAAGCGAATCCAGAAGGAGAAACTTGCGATCACGACCCGCCATCGGATACTGGCGACGATTCTGCAACGCGTTTCGGGTCCGTTAAAGAAGGTGGATCTGCACGTCGTCGCCGAATACTTGGTCGCACATCTCTCCTACAGCCAAGTCCCGGCGCTCGCGAAGCGGCACAAGGTAGAGGTCACGAAGGACTCCGATTCCGCGCAAGAGCTGCTCCTAAAGCAGGTCGGCACGTATGAAGAGCCCGAACTCTGCAAGCTGCTTCTCGAAATTGCTTTGCTGGATTCGGCCTATCACCGATCCACCGCGAACGGGGACGACGTTCTTATGAGCGCCGCCAAACGTTACCGGGTGGATGCGGAGAAACTGCAAAAAGCCGTAAGCGAAGAACTCTCGGCCAAACTCGCGAAGAAGGGAAAAGCCAAGGCAAAGGTGCAGGACTCAAAATGAAGCCCAAACAACCCTAGGTTCAATCACTGGCGGAAAGCAAATGCTCTCCGCCTTTTTTACTCCTCACCAATCCACGGACGCGAGGCCTGTAGGCTCCGCTCGTCGGGCGAGGACCGACTGGGAAGTTAGAGATTTTTCTGCCTAAATCGCTTCTCAACCATATCCGCCTGTTCCTTATCTATCTTGAATACCGTTTGCCGAAAGCGGTGGCTTGTCCCCAACTCCTGGTTAATCTGAGAGGCTGAAAGGCTTTTTCCTGGTTCCATTACAGGGTCGACCTTCAGCTCCAACTTAAGAGGGATGAAGTGTTCCTCATCAGGAACTCCGTCGTACGCACAAATTTGCACTCCACCCGTCGCTCGACCGACAGCAATGATCCCCACTCCTGAGTGGTACAGAAAAACTCTGTCGTCTTTATTAATGCTGTCCACGGCAGTTTTTCGATCTCCGTAGGCCGACGCTTTGTTCTCCCCCAGCATCTGCTGGTATGCAGTTGGTATGTAGGCCACGTTCGTATTCACAACGTAATCGCGCGAAACAAGTCCGATGTAATCGTCTGAGCTGGGTGAGTAAGCGTTAAAGTCCAGGAGAAATTTGTCGCCAAGCTGATAGACGTGATATGTGATTGACTGGAGCGGAAGCCCATAGTTCTTCCAATACTGGATCGCTCCCAGCGTCTTAACGTCAATGCCAGCAGTGATGACGACAAATTGTTGGAATTGATTGAACTTGTCCCCAGAAAGCTTCTCCGGCAGCTCAAAATAGTCCTTATGCCGACTTGCGAGATCGGCCTGCGAGTCTTTTATGTGATTTCGAAATAGGCGCTCCAAATCAGCATAGGGGTACTTCCCAAAGATTTGCCCGTATCGGATGACCTGCAATAAGTTGCTTTCCTGTGCCTCTGATCGTTTGAGCTCAAAGATGTGCAGTTTCCCGGAAACGTCTAAGGCCAGAATGTCTGGTTCTTCCTGGCGTTTTCGTTCCTGAAAAATAACCATGAGCTGGTTCTCGCTAAGAACGTCAGGGATTCTCTCGGATAGCACGTTCTCCAAGTCTTTTTCTAGCCACCCAGCCTTTTCCAGCGTCGAAAGAAGGACAGGGCCAATCTCTGCAACTCCGGTACGATGTTTGTGCGAAATCCAGAAAAGCATTGCCACCTCAGCGGTACATGGAACGTCACGATCTCGATCCCCAAGTCTAACCGCAAAACGACAACATTCTACGCTAGAAAAAAGCATAAGGTTTTCAGTTAAGAGGATGATACGGCTCCCAGCAGGCCCGCTCGGGTCATAAACGTTTGAGCACAAAGGTGATGTGAGGCGCGGTCTTATCCTCTCGTTCAGGGAAGAACTGTCAAACCGTTAGAACTTCACGGTGTCTGCGCTGAACGGGGTCGACGCCATACCGTCCACCATGAGGCGCAGATAGATTCGGTGGTTCGGCAGACTCACGAGATCGACCGGCGCAAACACCGGGTAGAACTCCTTTGCCAGAATCTCGGCGTCTTCCATACCAACACGGAACGAGACGATCGTCCCGGCGTTTCCGAGAATCGCGCTCTTGATCGGAAGGTCGAGCTGCGCAAGATACTGGTGAGCCAGGATGAGGTTCACGCGGTATTTCCGGAGCTCCGAAAGCATCGACGCGAGACTGAGCGTCGTGTAGTTCTGGAACTCGTCGGCATACATATAGAAATCGCGCCGGGTGTGCTCGGGCACGTCGGCTCGGCTCAAAGCGGCGAGGCTCACCTTGGATACGAGCATGGCGCCGAGGAGCGCGGCGGCGTCTTCCCCGATCTTTCCCTTCGCGAGGTTCACGATGAGAATCTTGCCCTCATCCATGATGCGCCGCACGTCGAATGACCCCGTCGCCCGGCCAACGATGCGATGCAGAATCGGATTCGTGATGAACGCCCCCACCTTGTTCTGTATCGGCGCAATCGCTTCGGCGCGGAATCGCGCGGGGTAGCCCTCGTACTCTTGGAGCCAGAAGTTTCGGACATGGGGATTCTGCACCCGGCTTGCGACGTGCCGGCGGAACGTGGAATCGACGAAAAGTCGGAGTATGTCGCCTAACGTCGCATCGGGCTGATCGAGAAGCGCGAGCAGTGCGTTGCGAAGGAGATGTTCCAGCCGAGGCCCCCAGGAATCCGCCCAAATCTTCTTGAAGACTTCCAAGAGCCCCGCCGCCGCGAGCGGCCTTCTCACGGGCGGGACGTGTTCCAACGGATTGAAGCTGAGCGGTTCGGGTGCAATCGGGTCGAAGTAGAGAAGATCGCCCTTCCGCTCTTCGGGGATGCTTTTCAGCACCTTCTCCGCCAGGTCGCCGTGCGGATCGAGCAAGGCCACCCCTTCGCCGTGCGCAATGTCCTGCGCAATGAGCGTCTCCAAGAGTGTCGATTTCCCGGTTCCCGTCTTCCCGATCACATACATATGGGCGCGGCGGTCGGCGCGCTTGATGCCGAACGTCCGCCGTTCGTTCCGGAAATTCGTGCGAGCAAAGAAGGCGATGCGGTCAGGGATTGGGGAGGCCATTTCTTCATTGTTTGCGACCCCGGACACTCCCAAAAGGCGCGGAGAGTTGCCGTTCCCGGCATGTTTCCCCGCCTTGTGACCCTCTCTGCGTTGCCTAGGCTGAGAGTGGTTCTTTGTGAAACCACATTCCCATTTACAGGAGACGTTCGTATGACCTCAGCACAATTGGAAACGCGGCAGGAACACGCTCAAAACGGCGTGCTCATCGCGTCACGCGCGGAGGATGGATTCCGCGTCCACTCTACCGACAACCCATCACAGCGCTACCTCGTCAACTGGAACGGTGAACGCCTGATTTGCACCTGTCCGGATTTCGCATTCCACCAGGCCGACCCCGGCTGGCGGTGCAAGCACATCATGGCGGTTGAGCCTTTCGACGATAACCTGGCCGAACTCCCCGAACCTGCGGAAGACGGGGTTCACGCGTCAGGTCCAATTGCGGTTGCGACTCCGACTCCCCTCGCACCCGCTGGTGATCCGCCGAATAGCGCCTTGCCCCGCAAGCGGCGCGCTTCCAAAGACCCGTCATCCCCTATCTACATGCTCATCAAGCGGAGCGTGAGTCCTGACGGGCGCATCGATTCGGTGTCCGTAGAATTCACGATGCCGATCGTGGACCTCACGATGGGTGAGATCAAGGACCGGGCGCTAACCACCCTGCAGCTTCAACGGGACATCGTAACGTCCTTCTTGACGCTTAGTGGGCAGCCCAAATCCCAAACTTCTCACCCGCAACCTCAACCCAAACAGACCCCGCAACCGGCCCCTGCGAAGCTCGTTCGGAAAGTCGATGAAGGTCCCGTTTTCGCGAAGATGATCGATATCGGCAAGGTGAACGGAAAATGGGGCGACCGGCTGTGCATCACCTTAGATGTCGATGGACAGCGCACTCGCCTCTTCGGATCGGCGAAGCAGCTTGCCAGCCACATCGATGCGGCGGGCTACACAGTGCGGCCCGAAAACATCGTGGTAGGCCAGCGGCTCGACGTGCCCTGCCTCGTGACGACGAAGCCGAGCGATGACGGCAAGTACCTGAACGTCGAGCAAGTCTTCGCATACAACCCCCAACCGGCGAACGGAGGGGCCAATGGCAGGCGCGTCAATTAAAGAACGGGAAGAAGAGATCGATGAGGATCGAACCCCGCATCTTTCGCACTCCCGCGTAAACCGCTACCTCACCTGTCCCGCGCAATACCGTTTCTATTACTTGGAGAACCTGCGGCCCAAAGTGCAGGGATCAGGGTTGGTCTTCGGGGCGGTGATGCACATCGCCCTCGCGGAGCTCTTCAAGAACGGCGTCGATCCGGTGAGCTCGTTCCTTTCGCAGTGGGACGAAGTGAACGGGGTCGAACTCCGGTACAAGGAACGGGAATCCTGGGACACCCTGAAAGAGAAGGGAAAGAAGCTCACCGAGCAGTTTGTTGCGAAGGAGCTTCCGAAACTTCGGGCGGTGCGCGAAGTCGAGAAGCGATTCGATCTCGTCATCGCGTCACTGCCGCTGCCTTTCGTGGGAATCATGGATCTCGTCGCGGAAGTCGATGGCGGAATCGCCGTTATCGACTTCAAGACCGCGGCGTCGGCCTATGCAGACCACGAAGTCAGTCTCTCCGATCAGTTGACGGCGTATTCATTGGCCGAACCTGGAGCCAACCGGGTCGCCTTCTGCGTGTTCGTCAAAACCAAAGAGCCGCGTATCGAATGGCACTTCGCCGAACGGAGCGCGCATGAGCAGGTCGAGTACGTGGAGAAAGCCCGGCTGGTTTCCGAAGACATTACGGCCGGAAAGTTCTACAAGCGACCGGGAAAGCACTGTGCCTACTGCGACTTTCTGTCGCTGTGCATGGGAGACCAGAAAACTGCGCATGAAACACTCGTGCAGATTACCTGATTTGTATTTTCAAGAGCCAAGCACTTTGTTTGGCTCTTTTTTCTTGCCGGACAGATTCACATCTGAAACAGGTGTTCATGCTTTCTCAGCCACGCCATACTGGACCGATACGTTGGACACATGATTGCCACTCTGCCCCAGAAGGCGCGTGAGTGGTTCTTCTCGATGATATGCGCGAGTTCATGTACCACCACGTAGTCAACGACCCGTAAGGGCGCAAGAATTACTCTCCAGCTAAAATTGAGATCGTTCCCACGTCCGCAGGAACCCCAACGTTTTCGTGCATCCGTAATCCGCACGCTGCCACACTCGATACCCGCTAGGCTCGCGTACCAGCGGACACGTTCCTCAATAACTTGTGCTGCCCGCGTCCTGTACCAACTTACCAGCAGACCACGAGCATGATGAAGGTGCTTCCGATCCAAGATAAATTCTTTTCGGAACACGAGAGGAACCGCCGCCTCGCTCACGATGCGTAGGCGGAATGGATCACCCAAGTAAAGGAAGCTCTCGCCATTGACGAATTTCTTGCCGGCTATGGTCGGACGTGACCTCACTTCCGCCAGTTTCCGCCTGACCCATTTCGATTTCTTGCGCACGAGTTGCTCGATGTAATCAACGGGGGTGAGCATTGGCGCACGAACCGTCAAAGTCGCGTCGGAGCCGACCACTAGGGCGATGGTTCTACGTCGCGACCTGATTATCCTGTGAATCTTAACGTGGTCCATAAATGTGAAATGACAATTCCATGATTTTCTGGCCCAGCGCCATTCTCTTACCGAAGAGTGCAGCATTATCCTTAAAGGCCGTCAACAAGTGCGACACAATATGTCCCCTGAGTCGTTTCTGTGCGGGAATCTTATTCCAGAAATCGACCTGGACTACCTCTTTCTTGATGCTATCCAATACATCCTTCGTGGTCTGCACTAGAACGTCAATCTGGCCTTGGCTCAGGTCGGAGAGATTCCGGACGCCGAAGACCTCTTTCTTCAACAGCCCGAGAAATGGGACTTCTGTGTTCGGATCAAGACCGAAGCTCTCCTCAGCCCGTCGGCCCTGCCGAATCTCCTCCAAAAGAGCGGCGAGTTCTTTGGCAAGTTGATCCCAATTGTCGCGGTACTCCCGCAGGAGCTTCTCCAGTTTCTCGCTAAATCGCTCGTAGAGTTCCGGATCTTCTTGCAGATGCTTGTCAACGTGTTCGCTGATCGCGTTCTTCAGTTCTTCAGCTTTGGCTCGCGGAGAAGCTTGTTGCTCAATCCTCAGCTTGAACTTCTCAGAAAAGATCGGCACGGGCGGGATCTTTGGATCGACGCCATGCGAGACGAGAAATTCATCAACGATATCTCGGACTTTCTTGCTCGCATCCCGCAGGTTTAGCTTTTCGTCACGATATCGGTTTCGAGCAACCTGAGAAATGAAGCTGAACTGTTTCAGATCGCGAGCGAACCGCAATGCCGCAGGCTTCGGCAGCGCCTTATCCATTGATGCCGAAAACTTTCGGAATAGTGCGAGGTAATCGTTCCGGGCCTCCTCATCTGCCAAGACATCGACGCATGCGTCCAGATCATTGATGTCTGCAACGCCATATTTCTTGAAGAATTCCACTAATGCCAATTTCGAGAAGACGAGTTCATCGAGATCGCGGGACTCGTCCTTGACTGTTGTCATCACCTCTTCGAGGTCTTTGTCTTCGAAATTGGCGAGCGCCTCACGCAGGTGCTTCGTAACCCCCACGTAATCCACGATAAACCCGGCAAACTTGTTCTTGTCTACGCGGTTAACCCGCGCAATTGCCTGCAAGAGATTATGCTCGCGGATCAAGTCGTCGAGATACATGACCTGCTCCACTGGCGCATCGAATCCCGTGAGGAGCATGCTTTGCACGATGATGATGCCCACATCACCGTTCGTCCCGTCCTCTGCCGTTCGACCGAAAGGCAACTTGAAACTGGCAATTATTTCATCATGTCTTTGCTCGTCTGTGTAGGGTTTCATTTCCGGACGATCATTGAGACTCCCCGAGATGACCACATCCGTACGAAACTTTTTCAGTTGCTCGCGGTCGATGGCGATCTGCGTCTCCGACTTGAGCGTACTGATGAAGCCGTCAATCCAGGCATCGTTCGCAAGCAGCGCATCAAACGCCTTCTGATAGCGAATTGCGGCTTCTCTGGAAACCGCAACCACTTGTGCCTTGAACCCGTTCGGATAGATCTGAGACAGGTAATGCTTCAGCATGTCCTCCGCTTTGTCACGTATGGTTTCCTCGGCTTCGAGGTATGCTTTCCAGGTGTAGCGACCCAGGATTTGCTTGCGTTTCTCTTCCGTTGCAGCAGCGAACACGTCCTCAAAACGCTTGTTCATCGCTTCGCGGTCGGTCACGTCCGCGCTATGCGTACGGCCCTCGTAAATGATCTCCACTGTCACGCCATCGTCTACTGCTTGCCGGATGGAATACTTGTCGATGTAGTCCCCAAAAGCCTTCTCGGTTTTGTCTATCGGCGTGCCGGTAAAAGCGATCTTAACGGCATAAGGAAGGGACTTGTTTAGGTTGGCACCCAGGAACTTGTACTGTGATCGGTGCGCCTCGTCGATCATCACTAGGATCTTGTCACTCCGATTCAACAGAGGAAATTCCTGTGTGAGTTCGTGCTCTTGGAATTTGTGAATCATGCCCATCACAAGGTCCGGCGTATTCGTTGACAGAAACTCTTTGAGCTTGGCAATCGAGTGAGCGACGTTCACGCTATACCCAATACTCTTCGCCGTGCCCTTGAGCTGCTTCTCCAGATCGGTGCGATCGGTTACGAAGACGGTCTTATACCCGGAGAGTTCCTTGTCTCGATACATCTTTCTGACGACCATCATCATGGTGAGAGACTTGCCGGAGCCCTGCGTGTGCCAGACGATCCCGCCCTTTTCAGCCGATGATCTTGTCGACTTCAGGCGCTCGATGATCTTAAGCACAGCACGGTACTGCTGGTAACGCGGCAATACCTTAATGAGCTTCCCTTTGGGCCCGTCCTGAAAAAGGATGAACGACTGCACGATGTCCAGAAAATTCCGCCTTGCGAGAACGCCTTGGACGAAGAGGTGCTGGCTGGAGGGGGACGCCTCGCTACCCTCAAGGTCGATGTCCGTCAGCTGGAACGGGTACGGGTCCTTCCACTCAACAAAGTGCTCAAATTCTCCAGTGATGGAAGAATATTTGCAAATTTGCCGGCTCGTCGACACAAGGAACTGGTTGTACCAGAAGAGCCTCTCATTACCTTCCTTGCTGTCGCCGCGGCGGTTCTGATACCGCATGAGTTGCTCTATGCCTTCGCCGATTGGATCGGGCAAATAGGCGGACTTACATTCGATAACCCCCACCGGCAACCCGTTCACAAAGAGAACAATATCGGGAATGATGTGGTTTTCGGTGCCGGGAATATTCACCTTGAATTGTGAGATCGCCAGGAAGTCGTTCGTCTCGGGATTTGCAAAATCGATGAAGCGAACGGGCCGTGGTTTGTGAGTCTGTCGATCTTCTGCAGAAGTGCCTTCAAGAAGCTTCTCTAATATATATCGATTGTTTTCGATAAGCCCGCCGGTTACGTTCGGAATCGCGACCTCGCGAACAATGGGCGCGACCTGATCCTCATGCAGCCAGGGATTGATCTTCCGAAGTGATTCGCGAAGCTTCTTCTCAACGATGACCTCACTAAAACCACCTCGGAATGTAATGGCTGGATCGCCCTTGCCTTCCTCGCCCGCCCGGAGAATATTCCATCCTAAGCGCTCCAGTTGTCGGAGGAGCGGTTCTTCGACGTACTCTTTTTCGTTAAGCGCGATTTGGCGGGAAGTAGGCATTTTGTTAGCTGGCTAGATCATTGACGCGCACGCTTCCTGCGAGCAAATCCTCCAGAAGGCCCCGTTTTATGAGAACAAGCTTATCCGTGAGCCTCCGTGCCTCGTCTATGAGCGTGTCACTCAAGCGCAAGATAGCAGAGATGCGGTTTTGTTCAGGCACAGACGGAACCACTAACCTGAACTTGACCAACTGGCCGACGTTTAAGTTGTTTTTCCCAGCGCCAACGAGGATGTAGTTTAATTCTTTAATACCTCGTTCAGAATTGAGATAACGCACCATGAAATCGGTGACAATGCGTTTGGGCTGGGGGGATACGATTAGCGTCGTGAATGTATGCGCTCCGACGTATCTATCTGGCGCGGCGCAGCTGTCGCCAACATTTGCGCCCGTCCGACAAATTAACACGTCACCTTTTCTTAGTTTTTTTCCGGGGAACCGGGATGCAAATGTCGCGTCTAAGTACAACATTTCCGAATCGTCGCAATATCCTCTTCTAATATTCTGATTTCGGATTATCGGGACCCCTGCTTCCCGATAGTATTTTGTCACCGACGTTGCCAAGCCGACACTGATCCTGTTTGCTGTGTTCGTGAGCCGATCGACAGTCCACTTTTCCGGTATTGATCCAAGTTCCGAATCTCGGAATTTGTGCGTTTCTTTATTTCGAATGCACCATTGTTCGTCTATTCCCAGGGTCATGAGGTTCTGCACGAGACCACGATTTACCCGTTTGCATTTGTCGGTGTACGCTTCGCTCGTGTTGATGGCGCGGTCGATGATTCTTAGGACATCAACGATCTTAAGTTGCTCTTCTCTGTCGGGTAGTGCGATGCGCTCCTTCAGTAACTTCGCCGGATGTATCCGCTTAGATCCAGTTCCTTCGGCCAACCGCTCCAGCGATTCATAGACGTGACGCCGAGAGAAATAATAAAAGAGCCATTCGGGAACGCAATCGACATCGAAAGCAGGCACGTCCTGAGTTGAATTAAAGCCGTCCAGTTCCGCTGGTACGACTCCGATGGCACCTTTGTGCAAATTTTGTTTCCCATAGATAAGCTGCCCCTGCCTTCGCACAAAGTATCGGGTAGCTCCAATCTTGTCGCTATCCCTTTCGTCGCGCTGTACAACGCCCCCCAGATGCAAGCGTACGGTAATTCTTTTCGAAGGATCATCCCGCAAGGCGGGAACTCTCGACTCACTCAGGAGATGAGCAAGTTCTTCCATTCTCCATCCTGATGGGCGGTCTATATCGCGGAGATCATTATGCATTGTTCTTGAGATATCCCATTACGGTTAGCTGGTCATCGAGCGACGCAGCCGCATCATCTCGTGCGACTCGGAGTTGATTGAGAGGTACGCGATATTTGTTCCACAGGTTCTCGAATATTGCAGTGATGCTTCTCTTTTGAGTATTGAGGTAGCGATACATTTCGTCACGAGCGACATCGTAGAGTTTTGTCAGAATGAGGTCCTTCGCTTCGTTCTCCGTGAAGTGTGTTCTTCTCTCTTCTATCTTGTTTTCGAGCGCTTCTTCCTTTTGCTTGACGATTTTCCTAGCCGCTTTCAGATCTTTTTCTTGTGACTCGATCGCACTGAGGAGACCTTCAAACGTCTTCTTTTCTCTTTGCGCGCTCTCCGTGCGCGAATCTTTCAAATTCTCTATCTGTTCTTTCAAGTAGGATTTGGCACCTTTGGCCGTTTTGCCGTTCTCGTCATCATCGTTTTCGGCCATCTCGACTTCATCGAGCTTTTCCGCGAGTGCGGCTTCGAGCTTTAAGGCATTCCCCTCGAGCGAATCGAGTTCTGTCATCTCGTTCTTGAAGAAGGTGTTCTTGATGTGCTCATTAGGAATGAGCGACGGTACCCATCCGGTTGCAACGATTGTTTTCAAGTCCCAACGAACACGCTCCCACCAATTGACAAAAACTCCTGCCCGTTGGAATTGATCAAGAATGTCAGTGGCCGCGAGCTGCTCTTTGAGAGCTATGATGGAACTTCTTCGGAAATTGGCTACGCGGTTATGGTGCGGCAACTTCTCGATCGCAACGGATGCACCTTCCCACCATTCGTTGAGCGCGTCGTCCATCTTCTTGTCTTCTTTGGTCAATGCTACGTGAGCGTCGATGATCTCGCGGATTTGCTGACGGTTGCCGATTGCGGACTTGAAGAGACAATAATCTCTGTCTTTCTCGTCAAGGATGATGTCGGTCGTTAAACCATATCGCCGCAGTTCTTCGTCGTACAGTGCGACTTCTCTTTTCGGAATCCCTCCGAGAAGGTGACCGCGAACGTCTTCGATTTCAGGATCAGGTGAGTTGTCAACGTATTGACGGATGTTGAGGCTGAAATCATGTTTTTCGATTTCGTCTAGGCCGACTAGTCTTGAGTACCGTAAGACTTCAAGTTTGTTCTCGAAAACGAACGTAATTTTTTCGATATCTTCGGGACGAAGGTAGTTTTGGGCTCGGCCTTCCCCAAACTCGCCGTCGGCATTGATAAAGAAGATCGAGTTCTCAAGATTCTTTGGTTTGCTCTTATTGATGACGAGAATGCAGGCCGGAATTCCTGTCCCGTAGAAAAGGTTGGGAGGAAGGCTGATAACGGCCTCGATGATGTTGGCCCGAATGATGCCCTCTCGTATAGCCTTCTCGGCTCCGCCCCGGAAGAGGACACCATGCGGCATGACCGTGGCCATGAGTCCCTTGTCGTTGAGGCTCGCGATCATGTGTTGTGCAAACATGAGGTCCGCCTTCTTCCCTTTTTCCGGAGTAAAGCCGTATCGAAATCGTTGGGGGAACTCCATTGCTTCCCGGCTGTAGTTTTGGGAAAAAGGAGGATTGGCGATAACTCGGTCAAACTTCTTGACATATCCGGCATCCACGAACTGCGGCGCTTGGATGGTGTCTTCAAGTGCGACCTGCGCATCGTTGATGTTGTGGAGGAACATGTTCATTTTGCAGATCGCCCAGGTGGTTGGGTTGCTATCCTGGCCGTACAAAGCGATGTTGCTGGGGTCTTGGCCCGTTTCCTCGAGGTATTGCTTCGACTGGATCAGCATGCCGCCTGAACCGCACGTCGGGTCATAGACGAACATGCCAGCTTGCGGTTTTATGAGGCGCACCATGAGCCGCACAACCCATGCGGGCGTGTAGAACTCGCCGCCCTTTTTCCCGGCGCTGTCGGCAAAGTCCTTTACCAGATATTCGTATGCCGCGCCCAAAAGGTCCGGGAATTCAAAATCGTCGTTCGTAAGGCGGAGCTTATTGAAATGGTGAATCAGGTCAACGAGCTGGGCGTCCTTGACCTTTCGTTTTTGGTTAACCTGAGCGAGGAAATTGATGTGGCCGAGAACGCCTGCGAGTTCTTCGTTGTGCTCTTCGAGCGCTGCGAGTGCCTGGTTTAATTCGTCACCCACGTTATCGTGGAGTTGCAGAATACTCTCCCAGCGCGCTTTCGCCGGGACAAAAAACGAATTTGCGTATTCTGGCTCCCCAGGGTTTTCCGTCATCTCTTTGATCTGGTCGTCAGTCAGCCGGAGGTCCCGTCCGCGCTTCCGCACCCCATCCTGAGCAACATCAAACTGATCGGATGTGCGTTTCAGGAAAAGCATGCCGAAGATGTATTCCTTGAACTCTGAAGCGTCCATCTTGCCGCGCAAAATATCCGCGGCGGCAAAGAGGTGTCGTTCAAGTTGGGAGAGGGTGATTTTCTGGCTCATTTGAATAGAGGGGATGCCAACTGCGGATCATAGCAAAGTCATTGAAGAGGCAGCACTTTAATCGTATGCTCTCAGCTCAATTCTCGCAAAGGGCGAAGGAAAGCTGAGATAACCATCGGTCTCTTACGCGGAACTCCACGATGATTTCGGACAGAGTTTGTTCATTAACAAAAGGACGCTCTGGGAAAATCGAACGGAGATTTAAACATCGTTAGCGGCGGTCCAAAGGAACAAAACGTCGGGATGTTCTGGATGGGCATTCTCTCGTTGATATGGCGCGCGAACGGCCTCGATTCTTCCGCTCAATCCAGCTTCATTCGGTAGAACTTCGATTGAGGTTTGCGCCCCAGCCGATCTTGCAGCTCGATAAATCACGGAAGAAGGATCAAACGATTTGTTCCACCTGACGGTAAAATCGTCGCTGCACTGTTCTGACAAATAGCAAGACTGACGGCGATATTTCGGTGGGTCACTGACGCCCGGTTTTATCAGGCCTGGAAAAAGAGAACTTTGCCGTGCAAGCTTCTGCGCTAGCCGTTCCTCTTTGCGTTGCCTGTACTGCAACAGACCCGCTACCGCGAGCGCCGGGTGGGCGGTTGCAAGCCGATAGACAGTAGCCTCGAAGGAACTGCCGAAGCGAGCTGCCAGCCTTTCTGCGTTACCCAGGCTATAGTTGCCTCTCGCTGCTGTCTGGAATTGGTCGAGGGGCATGAGCAATTCTGAGGCACCTAAATCGCACAGCCGCTCAAGCTCGTTAGCTTCCTTAGAGCTCGATTCGCAGATATTCCTAAAGCGGGCACCGGTTACGCTGTTGGGAAAGAAGGTGTGGGTAATTTCGTGCCCTATCGAAAACACCACTCGTCCTCGGGGTCTCTTGGGATTGTAGAGAATTAGTCGTCCGCTTGCCGTGCTAACGAGAATCGCGTCACGTTTTTCAGTGTTCTGGCGTTCCACATCCATTGGCTCGACGGTAATGCCTCTCAGCGATGCAAGAATGGTCATCCTCTGCATTGCACTCTCGGGAATGGCGTCGAAACGTTTGAGATTCGCACTGAGCTTCCTGGCTTGGTGTATCACCGCAGAGCGCGGGTCAATAAGGCCACCGGTCGCCCTGATGAGAGAGATAATGTCGGGATCGGTATATTTCCGACCCGCTACTCGAATCGTTTCCATCTAGATCAATGTTGTTGATTTCGTTGGCCAAGCATCTTCAATGCCTCCAACAAAAACCGCCAACCCTCAGCGTCTTTTGGACGATTGCCGCGAAAATTTATTTGCGCAAGCGTTTCAACTTCATCATCAGAAAGTTGCAGTTGTTGTTGTAGCTCGGCCAGACCAGGCGGCAATTCTTCGGTCCGACGACGACGCTGCCTTGCTTTCGGCGTGGCATCTTCCAAAAGTTCATCCAAAGTCACCCCGAGAGCCATAGCGATTGAGTAAACGTATTGAACATTCGGTTTCCCCGCAGACGCGTTTTCCAAATCCGAAACGTATGCCTTGGATACGCCCGAATGTTCCATCAAGTCCGATAGAGACCACCCTTTCCCTTGCCGCAAGAACCGAATCCGCTGCCCGATCTTAACCAAATCCAACTTCGAGTCATCCGCCATTGGCAACCTGTTGTAAAAAAGTGTTGACTTCCATTAACCCGCCATCGCATAATCGCAACTAGTTGGATTAACCAGACATTTAGCCATATCCGCGGCGAAAGCTCAAGGAGGAAAATTAATGGCGATCCGAATCACTTGCATCAACAAATCGGGAGGCTACCACGCGGACCCTCACCATGCCATCGAGAATCTCGGTTGGATCAACGAGGACAGCGGGAAGACCGGCAAGAATACGCGGCTGGAAATTTATGATTGGATAGCGAAGGAGCAGGGTATCGCGTACGTGCGCGATGGTCGCAACAACAAGGCACAGGTGGGCACGCGCGAAAATGCTAACGGCACAAGGTACCTCCAAACCTATGCGGATCAGGTTTGGACCGACAACCTACTGGCGCTCCCGGAGTGCAGGACCTAACGCGATGCGCTACACTCCCGACGACCTCGAGGTAATCTTCGACCGCACTGACGGTTATTGCCATCTTTGCGGCAAGAGACTGTGCTTCAGCAACTATGGGCAATACGGAGAACGTGGCGCTTGGGAAGTGGAGCACTCCAAGGCGCGCTGCAACGGGGGCACCGATCGCCTATGCAACGTTTACGCGGCCCACATCTCCTGCAATCGGCAAAAAGGAATATCCGCCACTAGAACCGCCCGCGCTCGGAATGGGCGAACAAAGGCTCCATTATCAAGAGATAGAAAAGAACAAATTCGCCAAAACAACCGATGGGGGTGGGGTTCTGTGGGAGCACTGTCTGGCGCAGCCATTGCCGGACCGCCAGGGTTTGTCATTGGTGCTGTGATTGGAGCGCTGTTTGGGGATGATATGGAACCCGAGTAGTCGAAGCTCTCTGTTATTGCGTGCTAAGTGAAGGGGTTGTAACGTGAGAGGGCGATAAGGGTGTAGCCACTTCGCGCCCAAATGTCTTATTTCTCCGATAACTATTCTCACTTATCGTATCCCATAGCCACGGACACAGTGCCAGGGCTTTATAACGCCCAAGTAGGGGCCATTCACGCTCTCGCATCTCACTTTACGGTGGAAGACCAACCGGCAATCGTAACGATGCCGACTGGCTCCGGCAAAACAGCTGTTCTGATGATGCTGCCCTTTATCCTGCGAAGCACGCGCACACTCGTGATCACACCGAGCCGCCTTGTCAGGGGACAGATTGCGGAAGACTACGAGGCACTCAACACGCTTCGCGCAATCGGCGTGCTACCGGATGACACTGCTCATCCTCGCGTGTGCGAATTGGAAAGACGGATCACTTCCCAAGAAGAGTGGGAAGCGTTGCGTGACTTCGATGTAGTCGTGAGTACGCCGAACTGCACGAGCCCAGGATACGAGGGCATACCGCCGATGCCGGGTGATTTGTTCGATCTTCTGGTGATCGATGAGGCTCATCACAGCCCGGCGCACACGTGGGCGGCATTAGTAGACGCATTTCGAACAAAGCCTCGCGCGCTGTTCTCGGCAACCCCATTTCGGCGAGATCGGGGCGAGATACCAGGTCGTTTTGCCTTTAGTTATCCAATCGCACGCGCATATGCAGATCGCATTTTCGGCCGTATCGCATACATCCAAGTTGACCCCGCCGCAAACGAGAGTAACGATGTCGCAGTGGCAAGAAAGACCGCGGAGGTTTTCGCGAATGACCGTCGAGCTGGATTGAACCACTTCGTCATGGTCCGCACCGATCGCAAAACCCGAGCAGAGGAACTCGCGGAGGTTTATCGTAATAACACTCCTCTACGGCTTTCGGTCGTCCACAGCGGGCTTGCCAATCGCACGGTCAAACATGTTCTCGCAGAACTGGAGCGAGGGGCCCTCGATGGAATCATCTGCGTCAATATGATGGGGGAAGGCTTCAACTTCCCTCGCTTGAAAATCGCTGCCGTCCATAGCCCTCATAAATCTCTTGAGGTCACCCTCCAGTTTATCGGTCGCTTTGCGCGGACGAACGCGCCAGACATTGGAGAGGCGAAATTTATAGCGGTTCTTAATGAGATCGAAATTGAACGGAAGCGATTATTTGACGAAGGAGCTATTTGGCAGGAAATCATTCCTGATTTGAGTTATGGGCGCATTGCTGGCGAGATCCATGTGCGAGAGGTATTAGAGGACTTTCGCGATCCTCTGGCTGTGGACCCGCGACTCAAAGACCTATCTTTGTATTCCTTGTACCCACGTAGCCACGTAAAGATTTATGACGTGCAAGACCCGGTTGACCTCCGAACGCTCGAAATAAGCGAGTGGTCGGACAAAGAAATTTGCTATAGGAACGTAAATGCGGACGGAAGTGTCTTGGTTTTGCTTACCAGGGACTTGGGATTTCCAAAGTGGTCTGCAGGTGATGAAATCGTGAACGTCACCTACGATCTGTTCGTGATTTATTACGACGCCGACACGAGATTACTATTCATCAATTCGTCCCGCAGCGTGGATGGCATGTACGAGGATTTCGCTCGGGCGATCAGCGTCGATGCCAGGGCGCTTGCGACCGGCCAAGTTGGGAGGGTCGTGAAAGAAATCATTAACAAAAGGATTTTCAATGTCGGCATGAGGAATATCCAGGCCGCCAACACGCGGGAGTCTTACAAAATTGTGGCCGCATCCGACGCACAAATTGATCCTGCCGATGCGCGACGATATCGACAAGGCCATGTTTTTTTGACCGGGGAAGAAGGGGGCGAGCGCACGACCATAGGGTACAGCAGTGGCGCTAAGGTTTGGTCATCGTCGAACAATCAAATACCCGAACTGTTGGATTGGTGCAAAGGCTTGGGGAGAAAAATTAGGAGTACCGGCCCTATCGTCACCCACAGTGGCCTCGATTATCTAGACGCCGTTCGAGTCGTAGACACTATCCCGGATCACCTGATCTACGTCCAGTGGAACAAGGACGCCTTCGACTTCACCGTGCCTGTTCAGATTGAATACGTGAAGGACGATGGCGATACGTATCGCGGCCACATTCTCGATCTGGAACTCAGCTTGGACAAGCAACATACTGATCGCAATCGCATCCGAATAATTGTCTCTGGTGCTGGCTTGACGTTGCCGGTGGATTTTTCGTTGGGGGACTTCTATACCCCGGTCGGGCAGACTCAAGATCGAGTGACGGTCACTCGGGGAAACTGGTCGTTGAATCTTCTCGACTACCTCAACGATTCCAATCTCGATTTTTACACCGCCGACGGGTCTCTCTTTACCGGCAATGAGCTATTTGAGCCCAAGGAAAATGCCCTGCCCATCAGTGACGACCAGCTCATCGAATGGAACTGGGACGATTCCGAAATCGAAAACGAGATAACCGCTACTCGGGGGTTACGTTCAGTGCACGATAAAGTGAGGGCCGAACTTGAGGCGAGTGATGCTGGGCTAATACTCTACGACCATGGAAGCGGCGAAATCGCCGACTATATCACTCTCAAGGAAGAAAACGACACGACAACGTTCGTTTTTTACCATTGCAAGGGTTCTTTAGAGCCTACCGCGGGCGCTCGCGTGGACGACTTATACGATGTGTGCGGACAGGCCGAGAAATCTGTGATCTGGACGAGTCTGGCTCGTTTTGACAAACGGTTTCGTCAGCGGCGGCAAGGCGTTCGATATGTTCGGGGTTCCTGGGAACTCATGCAGGAAGTCTTGGAGAGGGCGAAGGATCGCCGACAGCAATTTGAGATCAGGATTGTGCAGCCGGGTATCAGCAAGTCCCACTTAACTCCCGCAATGGCTGAAGTATTAGGTGCTGCAAACGGACATTTCGTAGGGGTTGGCATCGCGCGGTTGGCAGTAATCACTTCGCCTTAGCAGTTGTACCAGAGAAGGAAACCTATCGAAGCGATTGAGAGACGGTTTGTCTTCCGTTTTTCTTGCCGCCACTTTGCCAAAGTACAAAATCAAGCATTTTCATTGGGCTTATTAGTCTGCCTTTGTGTTCGGCGGCGAATCGGTCGATCAAGTACCGTCCGCATGCAGTCCCGAGAAATGCCGGGAATGCTTCCCTCATTTCGCTATAAAGCTCGACAATTGTGACAATGCGGCCCTCCGGATCTCGCTGGCTCGTCGGCAATTTTCGGTCGATGAATGTCAAAACGTTCCGATCGATTACCGGCAGACTGGGATCTATCGTGGCAACGAACTTGCTTGCAAACGAGGCCTCAACCCTTCCCGTGAGAGCGAACAATTCATTCAACACCTCCGCGAAGTCAACCCTGCGCTCCTTCGAGCACTTGAAAAATAGTGCGTAGAACTTCTCGCGCCACTTGGCATTCCTCCGCACCTGGTAAAAGTAATTGAATTTCCTTTGGTATTCTGCGAGCACATCCGCAGCATCCGCACGACTCAGATTATCGCGAAGGAACAGATAGATACCGAGAAACTTCTCCCATTGCCTCGAATCTCGTTCGTCAAAAACGCGTTCGACTTCTTCCCTCGTAAGACTTATCGTGATCCGATTCGGCATCTTAGTTCTTCACTTCTACCATGTCCATCACGACGCTACAAGGCGACTGACGATGCGATTCACCCCAGATCGTTCAAGCCCACGTCTTCTTCACCGCCGCTTCGAGCGCATTCTGCCGCGACGCTACCCACGGCGCGTAGTGCTTCTGAGTCGTTGCAATATTCGTATGGCCAAGGAGAATTGAAACCGTCTCTAGGCTCACTCCCAGCGAAAGAAGATCCACCGCGAAACTGTCCCTGAAGCGGTGGGAATGCCCATCAGAAACCCCCGCGATTGCGAACAATTTCTGGAACCGTCCTTGCCAATGCGTCAAAGCCGTCGTGAGCGTCCCAACCCCCAGCCAAAAATAAAACGGCTGCCCTTCATCGCAATCACCGAGCGCCTGCAAAACGATTTTGGGAAGCGGGATTTGAACGGGGTTCCCCGTCTTCGCCTGATACAAAAAAAGCCGACCACTCGCATCGACCCGTTCCCTCTTCAATGAGACCGCGTCAGAAACCCTTAGGCCGGAGTACCGCATCACGAGCACAAGCGCTTTGAGCTGACGCAGGATATGCTTGGGCGTCTGCGCGTGAATGGTACCGTACGTATCCAACGCCCAAAGAATTTTCGCCCACTCTTCCTCGCTATAGGGCAACGTCGGCGATTGAGAGACTTTTGGCGGCTTCATCCCCTTCGCCGGATTTTGCTGAATCCATCCCGACGCAACGCAGAACGAAAAAAAAGTCCTGATATACTCGACCCGTTTCCGCGCGGTTGAGCTCGCGTAGGTCCATTGCTCTCTCATCACCCTCAAATCATCCACCGAAACGGTGCGCAACGGCTGATTGCCGAAGGCCTGCGTCAGTTCGGCGGAAACGTACTCGTATTTCTTGAGAATTGCGCGACTCAGCTTCCGCGCTCTGCAATCGGCCAAGAACCTCTCCAAACCATCCCTAACGCCGACCTCGTTTACCCTTAATATTCCCTTTTCCATGTCGGCGATCATTTTGACCGCCTTCTCAAGATTCCTGGTATCGAGGGATTTCCGCACAAAAGCGCCGTCGAGCGTTCCAATCGCCCAGAGCGGACACTTGCATTTCAGGTAGAGGCTTGAACGGTGTTTGCAGGTTTTGAGATGGCGGCGGCGGGGGCTCAGCATGGAAAGAGTGTACACCCATTCCACGCGACTTTTTACACACTTATAAAGCCATTATAATCAATAGATTAAATGGCGGAGAGAGTGGGATTCGAACCCACGTTACCCTTTCGAGTAAACACGCTTTCCAAGCGTGCGCCTTCAGCCACTCGGCCATCTCTCCGGCGGAAATTTGGGAAGGACGACAGCTTTTCCAAGGCTATCGCATCGCTCCGAGTCGGCCTGCATTCACGCCCACTGAGCTTCATTTCATTCTATGGGCAGGGGAGCGCGAGCGCAAATCGGCGAAGAAGAAACAAGGCTTGCGAACGTATGCGGTTACCTAAGCAAACAGTGGCGAAACCGAAAGAGACAAACAGGCAAAGATACAAAGAGACAATGTTAAGAAAGTTTTTCTGGCGCAGTTGGACCAGGCAAAGACGGATTCGAAATCGATGGATTCGCAGAAGTTGTCGAGGCGCTGGAAGTAGCCGCACCGGCGGCTCGTGCGGAGGCGGGGACGGCATCGCCGACCGGACTAGTAGCGATAGGAACCGGAGGCGGCTTGACTCCATCGACCACGTGATGGCTCAGACAGTAGAGCGCGAGTTCCAGGCGATCGGCGACGCCCAACTTGTCATACACCTTGCGCAGGTAATTCTTTACGACTTGCTCGGTCGTTCCTACGCGAACCGCGATCTCTTTATTCTTCATGCCCTGGGTGACGCAAGAAACGATCAGAGTTTCCTTGGGCGTGAGTTGCACTTTCGGGCGCGCTCCAGACGGGCGCAGGGTATGGCCGCGATACGCTTCCATCACCCAGTGAATCGCCTGGCTCTCGAGCCAAGGTTCACCGCTGGCAACTTTGCGAAGACAGTCGACCAAGATCTCGGGTTCCACCTCGCGCGACAAAATGCCATGCGCTCCGCGGCGGAATAGATCGAGCGTAAGTTGTTCGTCCGATCCGGGGGTGACGACAACGATCTTAAGTTGCGGCGACTGGCGCAGAAGCTCTGCAACGATTTCGACTGGGTTGGGCGCCAGTGCTGCCTCAAAAATCAGAACATCGGCAGAAAACTTCGTCACTGCCGATTGCGTCTGGGATAGCGTCTCGGCCTGCCCAACCACGCGGATGTCATCTTCGAGTGCGAAAATCTTGCGCAGTCCGGCGCGGAAGATGGCCTGAGTATCGGCCAGAATCACGCGGATCAACTGGCCGGAGCCGTTACCTGCGTGAAGGCCGTGATTTTCTCCCGCACTGACTGAAGTGCTCGCCATCAGTTTTCTTGCACCTATGCTCGCTCGAAATGGTACTCGTCAATGACAACGCCAACGCCGCGGCGGCCCTTGTCTTCAAAGCTGCGGACCACGCGGCCATGGCAGTCGATCTGAACATTGCAACGGGATCCAACGACATCTCCGGGAAGCAGGATGGTGAAGTCCACAATCGAGCCCACGGGCACGTCGCGATCAATTGCGAACAGCACACCGTTGGCGGAGATATTCTGCGTCTCCGCCGCGAACGCTCCGTTCTGCGACTGCAACTCAACAGGCAGATGCAAGGGAAACCGCGGAGCACTTTGCATTTCGGCATAGTGCTTGATCGCAGTCTGCGCCTGCGGGTCGCCCGACAGTTGCTCTTCTGTTGCTTCGCCAGACACCGTTCTAAGAAACCTTCCTTCCGGTGAGCCCCCTTCGGCTCGTCCGGATTTCTAAGGAACTTTTTTAAGCAACTTAGGGGCAGCGTACACCCAGGAATCAAGCATGCAAAGTTACCGAAGTCATGGAACAGGTGGGTGCTAACTGCTTGTGGATGAATGGATTAGAGGGAATTTAGCAGAGCGGAATCAGGTCTAAGCCGCGCGGGCCAGCATTCAGCACTCAGCACTTAGCCTAGATGAACCTTAGCGGCTGAAGGCTGAGTTCTGAATGCCGCGTTGCTAGAACTTAGTCACTTCGGTGAAATTAAAGTCGCGAATTTTCATGGCAGGCACGACCATGTCGAACGACTCCTCTCCGCAGGAACGAAGCGGCACACTCATGGCTTCAACATTCGAGAGCATATGAATCAGGCTTTCGTTGAAACGGAAGTTGCGGATTCCCTGCTTAACTTTTCCGCTTTCTACCAGAAACGTACCGTCGCGTGTCATGCCGGTCACAATTTTTTCATACGGATCGACTTCGCGGATGTACCAAAGCCGCGTGACCAGCACGCCGCGCTCGGTGGAGGCGATCATCTGATCAAGAGTTTGCGGATTTTGCGGAGCTGCAAAAACAATGTTGAGCGGCATCTCGCCCATTTCGTTCGGCAAAGAAAATCCGTGGCCAGTGGCTTCGATGGGGCCGATTTGATCTTTTTGCTCGGAGCGTTTCATGCGTTCAGCGGTCGCTCGCGCATAGACAACACGCTTGACGACTCCGTTCTCAACCAGCGGGAGGCTGAGCCTCCGCATGCCCTCGCCATCGAAAGGAGAGCCGGTTTGCAGGGGATGCGTAACGTCGTCCCAAATAGTGATGTTTTCGCCGAACAACTGGCTGCCGATGCGGCCCGTGAGAAATGAACGTTGGTCGAGGATCGCCATGCCGGAATAATCCCAAAACATGAAGCCGACGATATCGAGCGCAGCGGAAGGTTCGAGAATCACCGTGTACTTCCCCGCAGGAATCTCGGCTGGACGCGCGGAGTCGAGCGTCTTCTGAGCCGCAATCTCGGCCATTCGAAGTGGATCGAGGTTGTTCACGTCGGGCGAGTTGGATTTCTGCCATCCCGAAGAATCACCCGCCAGCATCGTGATGGAAACTTCTGCGAGAGTCTGCGTATGCCAGTTGCTTAGGCCGCGCGAATTGAAAATCCCCTCAACAGATTCGGCGGTCGAATATATGCCAGCAGTCGTGAGCCTGTGTTTCTGCGCAACCTCGACAATCTTCTTCACCGCGTCGGCGCGAAGTTGGGGAGTGATGGCCGCAGTCTCAGCAAAATAGCGCGACGGAACCGGTGTGGGTTTTTTGTCCGCGACGCCAGCGGCTTCGCGACTGTCAGGAATAGGCAGAAGATCCGGGTCAGGATGCTGCACCCGAGCGAGCGCTTCCGAAGACTCGACCACGCGCCGCAAGCTCTCATCGTCGAACCTGTTCGTTGTAGCGCGTGCTGTGCGTCCGCCAAAAACCGTGCGCACCGAGACAATATGATTCTCGTCCTCAACATTCTGATGAATGATGTTGTTGGCAAATCGAGTCAAAGCAAAGCGTCCGCCAGAAAAAAGAACCTCGACTTCGTCGGCAGACGAGAATTTCTTTATTCGATCGAAGATGTCGGCGGCACGGTCTCTGGTCAGCATTTATCGTGTGGTTGCTTTTCTCCGTGGCTCTGTGTCTCTGTGGTGAACTAGCTGCCTTTATAAGCACTTCCCACTTTGATTCCGCGAAACCGCGACGGCGCCGCGCCGTGGCCTGTGCCCATCACCTGTTGCGGCTGGCCTTTGCCGCAATTCGGAGTGCCCCAGAGCGTCCACTCCTCGCGTGAACAAATGGCGTCGAGCGAATTCCAGAATTCAGTCGTGATGCCGGAGTACGACGGGTTCTTCACCATCCGCACACGCTTACCTTGCTTGATCTCCCATCCAATCTCGCAGCCGAACTGAAAGTTATATCGACGGTCATCGATAGACCAGGAACGGTTGGTTTGCATCAGAATGCCATGATCGGTGGAAGCAACCAGTTGCTCGAGAGTCAGCGGCTTCTCGCCCGGCAGAAGGCTGATATTCGTCATGCGAATCATGGGCAGACGATTCCAACCTTCGGCGCGCAGCGTTCCGCCCGAGCGATTCTCTCCGATGGTGTGCGCGGTCTCGCGCGAACTGAGATATCCCGTGAACAATCCGTTCGTGATGATCGGCTTGCACTGCGCGGGAACGCCTTCATCATCGAAGCCAAACGTTCCAAGCCCTGGTCCGTGCTCCTGGCGCGCGTCCGCGACCACGTTTACCATCTCACTTCCGTAGCGCAGCGTGCGCAACTTGTCGAGTGTCAAAAAAGACGTACCGGCGAAGTTCGCTTCCATCCCCAGCACGCGATCGAGTTCAATGGGATGCCCAACCGATTCGTGAATCTGCAATCCAAGTTGTGAACTATCGAGAATGATGTCGAACGTGCCTTCTGGACACTGGTCCGCATGATGCAGAGCAACCGCCTCCTCAGCAATGCGCCGCGCGTTCTCGACCAATTTCAATTCATCGATCAGCTCATACCCTTTGTTCTGCCACTGGCCGCCATAAGAATTCGGATACGAACGTTTCTGAATCTCGTTGCCTGCAAAGGCGAAAGCGGTGTAGCCCGCGCCCGCAGAATACTTTGTCTGATGGATGTCGCTTCCCTCCGACGAGAGAAACCATTGCTCCTCGCGATTGAAGTTAAGGTTGGTTTCGGCTAGGGTGATGCCTTCGACGGCGCGCATCTCGGAGTCAACCTTCAGCAACAACGCAATATTTTGCTCAACCGAAATCGAAAACGGATCGATCACATGCGGCGTCGTCCACTCAGTGGTGACAGGCTTTTCCGGCGCGAGGCGGACATTCTGCTCTTTCACTCGCGCCGACGCGAGCGCGATCTCGACCGCGCGGGCCGCAGTAGTTTCAACCCCGGAGCGCGACAAATCTTCGGAAGCGGCAAATCCCCACGCTCCATCGGCAAGCACGCGCACGCTCATGCCGACAGACTCGGCATCAGACGCGCTGCCAACTTTGCCATTCTTCGTGGTAAGCGCGCGGCTGCGCTGGCTGACAACGCGCGCATCGGCGTACGTCGCGCCGCGCATGGTTGCGACATTCAATGCCCAGCTGGCGATCTCTTTCATGCGGAGATTTAAATCTACCACGACGAGGGCGCACTGACTCGTGCTCCCGTTATCGAACGAAGTCCACACTTTACAAGGCAGATTGTGATATCGGTCACAAGTTCGCAGCGAAAAGGTCACTAATATTCCCATGTCTGCAAAGCGAAGGAGGCAACATCGGAATCGGCGGAAACAATTTAGCCCAGCGCTTCAGCGCTGGGAAGGCAGCATTTCGTCCAACAAGTCCCGGAGGGACGGCACACATGTCGCATACCTATTGCAGCAACCGCATCCACCTGATCTTCAGCACCAAGGAGCGCCAAAAGAGTCTTTCTGAAGAACTCCAACCCAAGCTCTGGGCGTACATGGCCGGAATCGCGCACAATCAAGGCTTCCAGGCGATCGTAATTGGCGGCATTGAAGATCATATTCACGCTCTGCTGCTTCTCCCGCCCACTCTTCCGCTGGCCAAGGCGGTCCAGTTCCTAAAAGGCAGTTCGTCGAAGTGGATCAATGACACGCAAGCGATGCCATCACATTTTGCGTGGCAAGAGGGTTACGGCGCATTCAGCGTCAGTGCTTCACAGACATCGGATGTCGTTCGGTGTATCAGAGACCAGCGGTCGCATCACGCGAAGAAGACTTTCGCGGATGAATTCCTTGCATTGCTAAATAAATATGAGGTGAGCTACGACCCGAATCATGTGCTGGGATAACCATGTGTCATCCCTCCGGGATTTTCTAATCCTTTGGCCAGTTTCCCAGCGCTGGAAGCGCTGGGCTAAGTTGTTCTGTCCCTGGTGGGACATTTCGCCCAGACTACCCGAAGGCTTTGCGTTCGCTCGCGCTCTAAATCAATCTCATCGAGAAGCAGTTTACGGTGTCGCTCGCGCCACATCCAGCGCTTTTCTCACCGCCAGCAATTCCTTCAACAAATCGCGCAGCTTGGTCGATTCCAGCGCATTCGCTCCGTCAGACTTCGCCACTTTCGGATTGTCGTGCACTTCCAGAAACACTCCGTCGACACCCGCGGCAACCGCAGCCCGCGCCAGCACCGGAATAAATTCAGGCTGTCCGCCACTCACCGCAGCGCTGCCATCGTCAGCTTGCGCCGACGGCAGTTGAACCGAATGCGTCGCATCGAAAACCACCGGCGCAAACTTGCGCATAATCGAGAGCGAGCGCATATCCACGACGAGATTGTTGTAGCCAAAACTCGAGCCGCGCTCCGTCAGAAAAACCTGCGCGTTGCCTGCCTCGCGGCATTTTTCCACTGCATGTCGCATGTCCCAGGGCGAAACGAATTGCCCTTTCTTGATGTTGACGGCGCGTCCACTCAGCGCAGCAGCGACAACTAGATCAGTCTGCCGGCACAAAAACGCGGGGATCTGCAGCACATCGGCGACTTCCGCAACCCTGGCGACATCCGCCACTTCATGTACATCGGTGAGAATCGGAAGCTGAACTACATCCTTGATCTTCCTCAGAATGCGCAGGCCTTCTTTAATTCCCGGTCCGCGAAAACTGCGAATCGAAGTGCGGTTAGCTTTGTCGTAGCTCGCTTTGAAGATGAGCGGAAATCCCAGCGCCTTGGTGACTCCCTTAATGATTTCGGCCATGCGAATAGCGTGCTCTTCGCTTTCGATGACGCATGGCCCCGCAATAAGAAAAAGATCGCCTGAGCCGATGCGGATATCGCCGACTTGGAAAGAAGAGACCAAAATACAAAACCTTTCACCGCCGAGTACGCAGAGCGCGCGGAGCCGAGAAGAAAATAAAACCGCGAGGTACCGGGAATTGTTTTATTTCTCGGCGTACTCGGCGATAAACTTTCTTATCGTCGCGTCACTTTCTCCGGCCGATGAAACATCTCCACCGCCGCAGTCTCTTTCTCCGCCCGCCGCATTGAGCCGTGCTTATACGCGGCCGCGATAAACGTGCTAAACAGCGGATGTGGCTCCAGCGGCTTCGATTTGAACTCCGGATGGAACTGGCAGCCAATAAAATGCGGATGGTCGGGCAACTCCACCATCTCTACATAAGTGCCGTCGGGGCTTGAACCCGAAATGCGCAGGCCCGCCGCGACCATCGGCTCTTCGTATTCGCGATTGAATTCGTAACGATGGCGATGCCGCTCGCTGATCTCAAGCTTGCCGTAGATTTTAGCCGCCAGCGTATTGGGTTCGATCTTGCAAGTCCACGCGCCCAAACGCATGGTGCCGCCAAGTTCTTCCACTCCGCGCAACTCGCGCAGCTTGTAGATCACGCGGTGCGGCGTCGCAGGGTCGAACTCGCTCGAATTTGCGTCCGCCAATCCAACCACGTTGCGGGCGAACTCAACGCAAGCGGTTTGCATTCCCAGGCAAATCCCGAAGTAAGGAACTTTTTTCTCACGCGCGTACCGAATCGCGGTCAGCATGCCCTCAATGCCGCGCTTGCCAAATCCTCCCGGGACCAGCAAACCGTCATATCCTTCAAGTTGCGCCGCAACGCTGCTCTCGTCGCCGGTTTCCAGTCCCTCGGCTTCAATCCAGTTCACCTGAAGTTTCAAATTGTGCGCCAACGCGCCGTGCACCAACGCTTCCTTCAGCGACTTGTAAGAATCCTCGTACTCCACATATTTGCCAACGATCCCAATTGTGACCGTGTCTTTTGGGTTGTAGACGCGGTGCACAATATCTTCCCACTTGGAAAGATCGCGATCCTTCGCCTCCATGCGCAGATATTTCAACACCAGTGTGTCCACGCCTTCATTGGCAAACACTAGCGGCACTTCGTATACCGACGCCACATCTTTGGCGGTGATCACAGCTTCTTCCTGCACGTTGCAGAAGAGCGCAATCTTCGATTTCAACTCCTTCGCCAGAAAACGGTCGGTGCGGCAGAGCAGAATGTCAGGTTGAATTCCAATGCTGAGCAGTTCCTTCACCGAGTGCTGCGTAGGCTTGGTCTTCAACTCTTGCGCCGCGGCAATGAACGGCACCAGCGTGACGTGAACAAAAAGCGTGTCATCGCGGCCAAGTTCCTGCCGCATCTGCCGAATCGCTTCCATAAACGGCAGCGATTCAATGTCGCCCACAGTGCCACCGATCTCGACAATCGCCACGTCGACATCCTGCGCAACTTTCTTCATCGCCGCCTTGATTTCATTCGTCACATGCGGGATCACCTGCACCGTCTTGCCCAGATAATCGCCGCGCCGCTCCTTGGCGATAATCTGCTCATAGAGTCGCCCAGTCGTCCAGTTATTGTCGCGAGAAAGTTTGGCGTGGGTGAAGCGTTCGTAGTGGCCGAGGTCAAGATCAGTTTCGGCGCCATCGTCAGTCACGAAAACTTCGCCGTGCTGAAACGGCGACATCGTCCCCGGATCCACGTTGAGATAAGGATCGAACTTCATCAGGTTGACCTTCAGCCCGCGACTCTCCAGCAGGCAACCGATCGAAGCCGCGGCCAATCCCTTGCCCAGAGAAGACACAACTCCGCCCGTCACAAAGATGTACTTTGCTGGCATCTCTTCCTCGCTCTAAATTGTGTGTGAAAGATTGTGCAGGTGGGGTGCACGATCAATTATGCCAGAAGAGGCCTGTGGAAACAAACAGAAGAATTCTAAATGTGGAGAGCGGAATAATTCTCATGGGAAGGATGCCCATGAAGCGACAGCCGGCCGGCTGTCCCGCCGAGCGAAGCAAGGAAGAACCTCGCAGAAGCCGCCGCGCGTTGACTATCCCGCAGATGTGGGCGAAAATGAATCGAGTACTTCCCGCGATCCCGACTTTTCGGGCTCAAGCATTTTTGTCTTCAATCGTGGGCCTGTGGCGCAGCTGGGAGCGCGCTTCCATGGCATGGAAGAGGTCGTCGGTTCGATCCCGACCAGGTCCACCAATTTCCCCCAGTGACTTCCGTTTACTTCCTGCAAAGTTAGAGCCCGCCCAATCTGATCGTTACCCCGAACTGCGCGCGGCGTAGATATCTGGCATCGATTCTGGTGATAGAAGAAGCAAGTGAAAACTATTGCTACAATCGGCGATGCGTTTACCCCCGACAACAGCAATTGCTAGCTGAATCGGGACCGGCGGAGGACATCACTGGAAAACTCCGTTACCAGTTTGCGATCGGCGGAATCTCTTCCGACGTTTGCGGCCCCCCCAGTTCCTCGGAGAATAGGACGGTCCACTGGTTGTCTTTCCTTTGTCCCCAGCCATCCCGTGCAACCCCCCAGATGTAGATCTTGCTCGTTTTGCCATTCTTGTCCTTCAGCTGGCCCTCTAGTTTCTCAAATACTAGTACCGCCCAGTCGTTGCCTCTGGGTTCGACCGTGAGCACGGTGGCGTCAAATCGTGTCAGGGTCAACGGGCGGGTGTAGAGATAATCGAGATACTCCTGCCTTGTTGCTCGTCGGGTGGCAGTTTGGACGTATAAATCGGGAGCCAGCATCTTCTCCATTGTGTTCTTGTCCATCGACCCCACAGCCGCTTTGCCAAACACGACGTAAGCGCCTTCAATCGCTTTCCGCGCTTCTGCCGAACTCATGGCAGGAGCACTTTGCGCCCCGGCTGCAGCGGTTACGATTACCGCCAGTAACGTGGAGACCAGAATGCGCCCCCCCAGATTCATGTGTAGAAAGCTACGGCGTATTGAAGTTGCCAATCTCGATATCATTCGCTTCTCCTCCTCTTGCAGGCCTTGTCGGCCACAGCGCCATCCCAATGCCAATACGTTCTTGGCGATGCTCCTGCTCACGGAACATATGCCGCAAAGAACCACTGTTTGCAGGAAAAGTGACATGCGGTGTCCGCAATGAGACAAGCGGTCAGAGTTGGCCGTCAAATGCTGTCGCCACCGAGCGGTACTAAGGGCAAAAAAGGTTCAGCTATAATCCGTGCCGGAGAGGTCGACACGCCTATTGCTGCAGGCCACACCAGATATGGGACGGACGAGATGGATTTTGATCCTGTGTGCGTGGACAATGGTAGGACTTCTGTTTGCCGTAAACAGGATCGTGATGGTGAAGCTACAGGGCATCCACGTTAGCTGGGTGTTCGTGGGTTCGATCGAACTTCTCAACTGGTACGTATGGGCGGCCTACACACCGCTTGTGATTGCTCTGGCCAAAGGGTTCCCGTTGACGGGGCCGAGGTTTGTACCTCATATAGCGCTCCACACAATCGCATCGCTCATGATGGCTCTCCTGCAATCTGTCACCGAATACTTTCTGAGCCGTGGACTTGTGCGGTCAGTTTTTCGGATAACTGATCCTGGCGTGCTGCGCCTTCTCCCGCCCTTCGCGGTCAGTGTTCTATCGATGAGCTTTACTGGCATGCTTACGTACTGGCTAGTTCTGGGACTGTATCAGTCGATCCACTTTTATCAGGCCGCTATGGAGCGCCAGACTATAGCGGCGCAACTGGAGACGCAGCTCTCCCATGCCGAACTTGAGAACCTTAAGAGCCAGTTACATCCGCACTTTTTGTTCAACAGCCTTCACACCATTGGAATCCTGATGCAGGAAGACGTCGGTGCGGCGAGCCATCTGCTGGTCTGCCTCGGCGACTTGCTGCGCATGGCCCTCGAACGGCGGGAGAACGAGATCACCTTGCAGAGCGAGCTCGAGTTCGTCGGCAAGTATCTGGAGATCGAACAGACACGCTTTCATGATCGCTTGAAAGTTCACATGGATGTGCCACCTGACCTTCTCGCAGTCTATGTACCGAGCCTGGCGCTTCAGCCACTGGTTGAGAATGCCATCAAGCACGGCATCAGCGTCGATTCCGCCGCAGGCCGGCTGGAGATCGCTGCGCAACTCCGCAACGGCAGAGTTTGGCTCTGCGTCCGCGATGATGGCCCCGGTCCGGCACCGGGATCGCGCCTGCGATTCGGCGTCGGACTCACCAATGTCCAGTCACGATTGAAACAGCTCTACGGGGACGAGTCGTCGCTGGAGCTTACCGGGGGCGACGGTCGAGGCTGTCAGGCCATCATCACCATTCCACTTCGGAGTTCTCATGAAGACGCGAGTCCTCATCGTCGATGACGAACCGATCGCCCGGCGCGGTATCCGTCGCTATCTGGCCGAACACGACGGCATTGAAGTCGTAGGCGAGGCGGCGAACGGAATACGTGCGGTGGAACAGATCAATGAACTTCATCCCGACATCGTTTTTCTCGATGTGATGATGCCTGATCTGGATGGCTTTGGAGTCATCGAAAATGTGGAGCCATCGACCGGCCCCACTCCCGTATATATCTTCGTCACGGCTCACGATGCGCACGCCATTCGTGCATTCGAAGTGCACGCTGTTGACTACCTCTTGAAACCGTACGATAAGGAGCGATTTGCCAAGGCCCTGGTGCATGCACGCCAGGTCCTCGAACAAGGCAGGAAAGCAAATCGAGGTCTCGAACCACTGCTCCGATCCCTCCGTAGTCTCCGCCCGTTGGAGCGCTTTGTGGTGAAAGACAAGAAGCGGATTTTCTTTGTTCCCGTTTCCAAAGTTTTGTGGATCGAAGCCACAGGAAACTATGCCTGCATACACACCGCCAGCGACAGTCACCTGTTGCGGGAAACCATGGCACACCTGGAAGAGAAGCTGGCGCCATACCACTTCATCCGAGTGCGGAAATCGGCCATCGTGAACAGCGCCCGCATTAGCGAGATTCGTCCAATGTTCGATGGGGTATACGACATTGAACTGGCAGAAGGAACGGTGGTCACGTCGAGCCGCAGATACGCTCACAAGTTACGGGCGCTGCTGGAATCCTAGTCTTGGTAACTCCAATTCCATCCTCATTCACGGCTTGATTTCGATTGGCGTTCCGTCGGGCACGGCCTTCCATATCTCGACCATTTCCTCGTCGGTCACGGCGATGCAGCCGTCAGTCCAGTCTTTAAGCCGATGCGCGGCACCGATAGCTCCGTAGCCGTTGGGCAGCCCGTGGAGAAATACGTCGCCTCCCGGCGAAACACCTTTCTGCTGCGCAAAGGCGCGGTCATGTTCATTGGGATACGAGATGTGGATCGATTTGTAGAACTGGCTGTGAGCGTTGCGGAAATCCAGGACGTACATCCCTTCGGGCGTCTTATGGTCTCCCTGCTTAGTCTTGGGTCCGACGGGATCGCCTCCCAGCGCGACCTTATAACTCTTTATTACCTTGCCTTGCCCGAGGAGTTCGAGCGTCCGCTCTTTCTTCACGACCACCACATGATCGGCACGCAGAACTGTCGGCACAACCGCTTGAGCTCTTGCCGATGCGCAGAACAGACCGCAGAACAGGCCAACGAGCAGTGCCATAAACACATCGGTACGCATGCGCGGATTATATCTGGGCGAGCGCAGAAGAATGCTAGGCTTGTAGAGTGAACCGGCGGCTGACTAACCCTTCGCTTGCTTGCATCTCATTCGCTCTCTTGCTTTGGACATCTTTCGCCTCAGTCCCACTATCACAAGCAGCCACCTGGACCGCCCATGCCGAACCCACGCGCCTCGTCAACGGCGGTCCAGTCCTGTTTGAAGTGAAATCTCCAGCGAGACTCGAATCCCTCAGCGGAACCTGGCTGGGCCATGAAATTTCCTTCAGCTTCAGTGCTACGAGCAAGACCTGGTCCGCACTGGCGGGCGTGCCATTCGAAACTGCTCCCGGATCCTACTCCCTCGAACTAACCGGCGAAAGTGCAGCGGGAAAATCTCCCGGCAGCAGAATTACATTCAGTCAACAGTTCACCGTCGGCGAAGGCAAGTACCCAAGAATCCAATCCAAGCTCAGCGTCGAAGGCAAATTCACCGAGCCCACCCCCGAGCAACAAAAACAAATCGAAGAAGGCCAGCAAATAAAAAAAGATTACCTGAGCCGCGTCACGCCCGCACGCGAGTGGTCGGGACAATTCGCCGTGCCGGCTAACGCGGAAATCTCGGACGTCTTCGGTGCACAGCGCATTTTCAACGGCAAGGTAGGCAGCACGCACTGGGGCCTCGATTTTCGTGTCCCCACCGGAACTCCGGTCGAGGCCATGAACGACGGCACGGTTCTGTTGGCGCGCCCGCTCTACTACGAAGGCAATTTCGTGGTGCTCGACCACGGTCAGGGCCTGCTCACCATCTACATGCATCTTTCGGAATTCAAAGTAAAGGAAGGCGATCAGGTGAAACGCGGACAGGTAATCGCGTTGAGCGGCGGCACAGGCCGCGCCACGGGTCCGCACCTTCACGTCGGCGTGCGCTGGCAAGGCACGTACATCGATCCCGCAGCGCTGATACGATTGCAACTTCCGTAGAGCAAGGCAGCATTCAGCACTCAGCCATTACAGAAGTGTGCGGGCTGAATGCTAAGTGCTGAATGCTGAGGCTGACTGCTTCCCTCACGCGTTCCCGCCCGAAAGCCCAGCCAACCCGCGCGCCGGAATATCCCGCAGCGCTTCTTTCAAAATCTCTTTCAATTCAAGGTTGCGGATCAACCGGTGCAGATAGTTGGGATGCACGCCCAGAATACGCGCTGCGTCGGCATAGCTGCCTTGCGTCTGCTCCACCGCATCAAGAATTAATTGCTTCTTCAATTCTTTAATGGCCGCATGATATTTCGCCTCGATCATCTCCGGCGGCGGAGTGCGCTCCAGCAGCGTCTCTGGCAGGTCCTCAGGCAAAATCATGTCCGACGTCCCCAGCACCAGCGCGCGCTCAATTGCGTTTTCCAGTTCGCGCACATTGCCGGGCCAGTCGTAGTTCACCAGGCACGCCAGCGCTTCGCGCGACACCGGCCGCGGCTTCACTTTGCAACGCTTCGCATGCTTCTGCACGAAATGCCGCACCAGCATCGGAATATCATCCTTGCGGTCGCGCAGCGTCGGCATCGTAATCTTCAACACCGCAAGCCGGTAATACAAATCCTGGCGAAACCTGCCCTCGCGCATCGCCTGTTCCAGGTTCGAGTTGGTGGCCGCAATCAGTCGGATATCCACCTTGATCGAATGCGTTCCGCCGACCCGCTCAAATTCACGCTCCTGCAGCACGCGCAACAATTTCACTTGCAAAGACAGAGCCAGCTCGCCGATCTCATCGAGAAAAACCACGCCTCCATCCGCAACCTCGAGCCGTCCTCTCTTCAGCGACGCAGCCCCGGTAAACGCCCCGCGCTCGTGCCCGAACAGATCGCTCTCCAAAAGCGTTTCCGGAATCGCCGAGCAATTAATCGCCACAAACGGCTTCCCCGCTCGTGGACTATTCCGGTGCAAAGCCCGCGCCGCCAGCTCTTTGCCCGTCCCACTCTCACCCTCAATCAGCACCGTCGAATCCGTAGGAGCAACGCGCTTCAGAAACTGGTAGACCTCTTTCATGCGCGCGCCTTCGCCCACCAGACTCCGCTCCTGGCTTACCTCCACGGTTAGCCGTTCATTTTCCACCTCCAGCCAGTGCAGCCTGCGGGCATTCTCCAATGCCACTGCAGAGATGCCGGCAATCGCCGTCACCAGCTGCAGATGCTCCTCATTCATTCGATTGTTGACACTGTCGCTATCGAGATAGATGCACCCAATCACCCGCTGAAACACAGTCAGCGGCACGCACAACAGCGACCGCACCTGCGATGCCGCCAGGCTCTCCACTTCGCGCAACTCGCTGCTGCCGCGCACGTCACTGCCCAGCATTGCAATTCCCTGCTCCAGCACCTGGCGCGCCACCGTGCGGCTCACCTTCACCAACTGCGCTTGCCCAGCGTGCCGCATGCGCGCAAATGTCGAATTGAACTCATGGCTCTCCCGCTCCGCCAGCAGGATTGCGCCACGCCCCGCAGGCACAACCTCAAAAATCAGGTCAAGCAATTGTCCCTGCAGATCGTCAAGATCGCGAATTGCGTGGACGATCCGGCTGATCTTCAGCAGCGCATTCAGGTTGCGCGCCACTCGCGACGTAGCCGGCAACTCGCGCAGTAAACGGTCCGGCTGCAGGTACACAACATCTCGCGGATGAATGATGGTCGTCTCCGCGATAGCCTCGGCGTCTTCGAATTCCACCCGGCTCACAGCCGCAGTAACATCTTCGTCCAGCAAAAACAAAAACGAGGAATCACCCGTCGCGATCTGGTCGCCATGTTCCAGCCACTGCTCCTCGATCCCATTGCCATTCACCAGGGTTCCATTGCGGCTGTCCAGATCCCGCACCCGAAACCTGCCTTCGTTCCAACTCACCAGGCAATGTTTGCGCGAAACCGAAGGGTCAACAACCGCGATCCCATTCGACGCGTCTCGCCCAACGGTCACTTCGCCCTCAGACAGCGAAATCGTCGAGTCTTTCAATGGCCCGGAAAGCACTAAGAGTCGCGGACGCATACTTCACCCCGCGCCCTTCTTATCACACTTCCGCCCTAAATTCATGCCCGAATTGAACTATTCCATTATCCGAACGGATAGTCGCACTATCCGTTCGGATAGTGTTAGTGCCGAATTGATCCCCATCGATCAGCTGCGGAACCATAATAAAATTAGATAAATGCTTTATCAACATCAACTTGCGGACACACCGCCAACTGGCGCCATGCCCCCTCCGACTGGCACATCACATGCTTGATATGGGATTGCGCAGGGCTCGGTAAAAGGCGATAGGGGAAGCGCTTTGATTCCGTTCTAGCCGAGTTCGCGCAAACCAGGGATCCGAGGGGCCCCCTCATCGGATCCCTGGTTCTTTTTAGGCCCGTTCCGATTCATTCATCCGGCAAAATCTGTTTCACGTCAGGAGATCTATCGGGTGCCCATCCCAATGTCGCCGGAAATTTCCTCTAAGACTTACGAAACTCATACGCCCAAATGTCATGCTGAGCGAAGTGGGATTGTCCGAAGGACAATCTCACGCAGTCGAAGCATCCCTACTAGCGTGCCCGGGGCCGGGTTCCATCACACGCACAACTCCCAGCGCTGCGGACATCGTGGTGCGAAAGACGCTCTCCGATCCCGTCTGCGGAAGGGACGCGCACTCGTGAAGATCGAAACCACCCGCGAACGACTGCGTCGCAGCCGCCTCCGCAAAAAGAAGCAAAGGCGGGGCATCCTCAGTTAGAATTGCTCCGGCAAACGTGGGCAGCCCCCGACCTCAGGACAAGATGTTGTCCGCCGAGTAGCGATGCCTAGACGAAACCTCATTTTTAGGACCGAAGAGGCAGCAAGTGCCCGAGGCGCCCTCATGGGGCTACGTCGGCAGGTTGCGTGCGCAGCACAGCTACCTTGGAAATGTAGGACCGGCCCTTGCACGAGGCGAGCACGAGGCGCTCCTAGTGATCGCAGGATACTACTACGAAGCCGGACATCAGGATTTCGATTCTTGGTCGAAAACAATGAGCCAGGATGTCGGGGAGTGGTGCACGCGCCATCTTGTCGGTGTCCGGGCTGCATTGGCACAAGAGGCAAGGAGGCGGGCGTGGCGAATGCTGTCCGCCATTGGTTTGGGCGAGGAGGAACGGGTCTTGATTTCGCGCAGCCTGAGCGATTTCGATCACCTGGCCCTAGCCGAAAATGCTCACGGCCCCGCGGCCAGCAGCCAATCTCCTCAGGGCCGGGCCCCCTCACCAACAACCGAGACCCAAGGAGACGAGCTTATTTCCGCGGCGCAATCACGGCCAACTGACCGGCGTCTGGCGGAGATGGGCCGCCTGATCGGACTACGGGAAGTGAAAACGGAGTTCAACAGAATTGTTAACTTCATCGAATTCCAGCAGAGCCGCAAGAAGCGGGGCTTGAAAGATGCTGAGATATCGCTTCACATGGTATTTGAGGGCAATCCAGGTACAGGTAAGACAATCGTCGCTAGGATCGTTGCGGAGGTCTACAAGGAGCTGGGCGTCTTGAGCCGCGGCCATCTCGTGGAGACGGATAGGTCGGGTCTCGTCGGCGGTTATCTGGGTCAGACCGCTATAAAAGCTAGAGAGGTCGCCGAACACGCGCTCGGCGGAGTGCTGTTTATTGATGAGGCCTATACCCTGACTCCAAAGGCAAGCTATGACGACGCCTACGGCAGGGAGGCGCTTGATACCCTCATGAAGTTCATGGAAGACCACCGGGGCGACCTTGCCATGATCGTCGCCGGCTACCCTGATGACATGGAACGCTTCCTCAGTGGAAATCCTGGCGTTAAGTCGCGCTTTTGCAACGTGCTGCGATTCGACGATTACACGCCGCAGGAGCTCGTACGGATATTCGAGTTCTTTTGTAACGAGGCGGATTATGTGCTGTCGCCGACGGCCGCACAGCGACTTCTCAGCCGTTTTGAACTCGAGTATGCCAGCCGCGATCCTAAAGAATTCGGTAACGCACGATACGCGAGGAGCCTGTTTGACGAGGCGCGGAAGAGTCTTGCCAACCGGATTCACTCCCCGTCGGGTGCCGACACACGAACCCTAATGACTATTAATCAAGAAGATATCCCGCCAATCAGGCTCTGGTGACCGTGCGGGGGGATCAGTACAATTAAGGATGAGGTCACCCATGGGCATCCCCTACGAGCTCGATCCGAACCTTTCGGAATGGTCTCGGCTCCAGATCAGGCTTAACCAAGTCTCGAAGGCCCCGCTGCGTGTGGTTCCTGACCAGGCTAATCTTGATTACTCCGTGCGATCAAACTGCGTGCGAGCGGCGGTCAGCGAATCTTTTGCACAACGTCTGCTAAGCAGGTCCGACGAGCTCCGTTTGTTCGCAGCGAGGTTCAACTAGAGAATTTGATTGGGGCCTCACGCCACGGCAGAATTTCCCATGCCGCTTGCGCGTGGCTCACTGTAATCTCCACATCCCTGTCCCATAGATTCTCCCGGGCTGTGATCACTTCAACCAGTGAACCCTGATTTCCTCTTCGATCTGCCTGAATCCCGGGTCGCCGGTGACGAGTTCAGTCTTCCTTTCCTTTGCCAGCGCGGCGGCAAAGGCGTCGGCCAGACTCAATTTGAAACGCGCCTTGAAGTCGGCCGCGGTGTCGGCCAGCGCGCGGGTCGTGGAATGAAAATCAATCGGCAGGCCCTGAAGCACCTTCGCGGCCTCCGCCCACGCCTCCGCACCGTCTTTCTTCACAATGGAGTACTTCACCTCGGCGTAGTTCACATCCGTCATAAGGAGCGGGCTGTCCTTCTTGCCGGCGGAGACGAGCATATTTTCCATCGCCTCCGCTCCCGGCGCTTGTCGAAGGGTGGGCCGCGATGCAGTTCGTGGCGAGAGGATCTTGACTCGCCCAACCTGATCGCAACGTTTTCTCGCGGGCCGCGCGGCCCGAAGATCTCCATAGCCCAACCTTGTGACATCTGACCTTGCGCACAGCCCACAACTTGCGTAATGATGGTCGAGGCCGTGAGGGTCGGGAGATGACTCATCGATCCTCCGTTAAGTCCTTTGCTTTCTATATTTTAGCATCTAAGCCCTTTAGGCCCTAGATTTTACGGGGAGAAACGTGTCTAACCCGATGATTCCAGATATCGAGGGGGTGGGGGAGGGGGATACCCTGGCAGTCTCGGCAAAGTAAGGAAGCCAACTCCGCCGCAACCATGGCCAAACTTTATTTTCGGAGCGTCAGGCGGTTTCGGCTCGGTACTCGGTACTAGGTACTGAATTCACTGCTGCTCCATCGCGGAACGTAACGCTGTTCCCGGAAATCGCCGGCACACGCTCACCTGGAACCAGAATCCCAACCAGGTTCAGCGGATCGGCCGCCGATAACGTGATCGTTTCACTTGCAGCAATAAGCTTGCGCATCGCGCGCACCGATTCGACCGCCACTGGCAGAGCAAACTGTTCGCCCAGGAATCCATCGACGAAGCGCCCGCCGCGAATTTCGCCGCGATCCTCAAGCCGGCGGAAAGCCCCGAGCAGTTCGCGCCACGGAGGCAGGTTCGCCTCCCGCGCCAGCACATCGCGAACCACAATGCCGTATCGCCGCAGCAGCATCCAGCAAGCCGCTTCGACAGCGCGAGGCCGCTCGACAACTTCCTCGGCATGCAAAAGCGCCCAGCGCCCAGCATTATGCCGCGGACGCGTAGTGCGCCCACTGCCCTGCCCCGCGCGCCGCTTGGGATCGATCAGCGATCGCAGATTGTCAAAGCCATCGGCGGTCACCAAACCGGCGGCGACAAGCTCCCAGAGCGCGGTTTCGATTTCCGCCTTCAGCTTGTTCGTACCGCGAACAATATCGGCAAAAAAAGACGCACCGCGCTGCCGCAGAAAGTCCAGCACAATCTGCGCTCCGTGACTGAGCCCATTATTTTCCGATGCCTCCGCACCCGGATGTCGCGGCGTCATCCAATCCGCATCTTCGCGAACAAAAAAAGTAATTGGCGCGACGCTGGTTGGAATCACGCGCCGTTGCCGAGGAGCCGCTTGCGCGTCTCCGTGATTTGCATCGGAGTAATGAAGCGTCGCTGGATGTGGAGACAACCTTCCCCATCCGACAGCGCCAGTAAGGCAAAGCTGATCAAGCCACTTCGGATCGTAATCGACGATGCGACGAGCGAGCACTTGCCGCTCCCACGCATTCGCCGGAATCTCAAACCCCTGCAGTTGCCGCAACACTTCAAGCGTTCCGCGTTCACCCGAGACTTGCGTGCCTGGAGCGATGTGCTGCCAGCGCAGCAGCCACTGCATGAATTGCGCCGCAGTAACCGGTTCGATCTGCTTGCGAAGAGTCGCGACAGTGAGCCGATGAATGCGAGCCAGCAACCGCCGCTCGCACCATTCCGGTTCCTGCGTCGCGGACGTTCCCGCCCGCGAAGCAGAGGCGCTGAAGTTTCCGCGAAGAACAGTTCCGCTGGCTTCCATGCGAAGAAGCGCATTCGAAATATCGGACGCAGGAATGCCCAAAGTCTCGCCAAGCTGTGTCGCTGTGATCGGACCCACGTGCGACATCCATCCCATAACGAGCGTCAACAAAGCGTCGTCGCGGGTAGGAATTGTTGTTTCAACTTCGGACAATGTCGGCGCGAATCGCGCTCCGGGAAATAAAATCGAAAAAGTTTTAGCGCGCTCTGCAGCGACCCAGTAAGTCTTTCCCCCACTCATTGCAGATGCGGCGCGACCTTCGCCCACCAATCGCTCGAAATGAAACTTCCAGTCATCGGTACTGTAATTAGGATCAGATTGCGGCAACGCGACCATCGTGTGCAACACATCGTGCAACTCATCGGCATCGCGCACGTCGGGCCAGGCTTCTTCGCGGACCTGCGCAATCGCAGCCGGATCGAGACCTCCGACTTCTTCGAGAACAGATTCCGGGAGCATGCGCCGCATCTGCACGGCACGAGCCCGACGCTCCTCGAGCGGCGCGTCGTCTAGATAAGCATAAGGATTGGCATTCAGAATCTCGTGAGAGAACTGCGACGGAACGGGAGTGTCGACTGCCACGCAACGAATGCGTCCGTCGGCGAGACCGCTTAGTACAGACTTCAGCCCATCAATATCCATCGCTTCGGTGAGCACATCTTTCATGACTTCGCCGACCAGCGGGTGATCGGGAATCTTGCGCTCGCCTTGAATATTTTCGAAGCAGGCAGCGGCGTCTGGAAAAACAGATGCGAGCAAATCGTCAGAGCGCATGCGCTGAATTTGCGCAGGAACCTTTTTTCCGTTTTGAAAACGGAGCAGAGCTAGCGCGCGGTTCGCATCCCAGCGCCAGCGTGTGGCGAAGATCGGCGAGTCGAGGGCCGCTTGTTCCAGAATCGGCTGCACCGTCGCCGCTTGCAGAAAGTTAAAGACGTCTGCTAACGGAAAGCTGTGCTGCTCAGCCAGCGCGATGTTCAGACCATTATCGGTCGCCGCGGCCTGCAATTCGAAGTTGAAGCCGACGCAGAAACGCTTGCGCAGAGCGAGTCCCCAAGCCTTGTTGATGCGACCGCCGAAGGGCGCGTGAATGACCAACTGCATTCCGCCGCCTTCGTCGAAGAAGCGTTCGGCGATCACAGTCGTTTGGGTTGGCACTGCGCCTAGCACGGCGCGACCTTGCAAAATGTATTCGATTGCCTGCTCCGCGCCGGAATCGTCGAGGCCGCATTCTTCTTTCAGGGAACTCACAGCGGCGGCGACATCAGGTTGTGTTGCTGAAAATCCTATGGGCGAAGTGTGCGGCAGCATCTCGCTGATCTTTTGCCGCAGTGCCCCTACGTGTTCGGAAAGTTCTTCGGTGCGTGCCGGAGCTTCGCCACGCCAGAACGGCACGCTCGGCGGCGCTCCGTGTGCGTCCTGCACCAGCATGCGGCCAGCATTGGTTTCGATGCGGCGAATCATCCACGAGGTATTCCCTAACAGCATGATGTCGCCGCGGTTGCTCTCCACAGCAAAGTCTTCGTCTACCGTGCCGACCACAATGCCATCGGGTTCCGCTACGACTGCGTAAAGCGAGTTGTCAGGAATCGCGCCGCCGCTGGTGATCGCCGCCAGTCGCGCTCCGCGACGCGCGCGCAGCTTGCCATTCACGCGATCGCGATGGACGTATGCGCCGTAGCGCCCGCGCTTGGCAGCGATGCCCTCGCTTAGCATTTCCAGAATCGAATCGAAGGTTTCGCGCTTCAGATTGCGGTAGGGATATGCACGTCGCGCAAGCGCGAACATCTCATCTTCGATCCACTCTTCGGCGGAACATGCCGCCACAATCTGTTGCGCCAGCACATCGAGCGGCGCGTCGGGGATTATCAACCGATCGAGATCGCCTTGTTTGATTGCTCGTACCAAAGCGGCGCACTCGAGCAAATCGTCGCGCGTGGTGGCAAAGAGGCGTCCCTTGGGAACCGCGCCGCGCCAGTGACCTGATCGACCTACGCGCTGCAACGTCACGGCAATCGCGCGCGGAGAATTAATTTGCACGACCAGATCCACCGTGCCCACGTCGATACCGAGTTCGAGCGACGCGGTCGCTACGAGCACCCGCACCTGGCCTTCTTTCAGTTTCTTTTCCGCCGCCAGGCGCAGCTTGCGCGAGAGACTGCCGTGATGTGCCGCGACGTTTTCTTCGCCAATGCGCTCGCCGAGTTGATGCGCTACGCGCTCGGCCATGCGCCGTGTGTTCACAAACACGAGCGTTGAGCGGTGCTGCTCGACCAGCGTTACGAGCCGGTTGTAGACCTCGTCCCACATTTCATTGGAGGCGACGGGACCCAGAGGCATTGGCGGAACTTCGACTGCGAGATCGAGTTTTCTCTTGTGGCCGATGTTGACGATGACGGGATCGGGCCGCGCTCTCCCGGAATCAGAACCACCGGTTAGAAAATGCGCGACTTGTTCAATCGGCTTCTGCGTCGCGGAGAGCCCGATGCGCACTGGCGGTTTGTGAGTTAGCGCGTCCAGCCGTTCCAGTGACAGCGTCAAGTGCGCTCCGCGTTTGTCATCGGCAACAGCGTGGATTTCATCCACGATAACCGTTTCGATGTCGCGTAGAATCGCGCGGCTCTTATCCGCCGTCAGCAAAATGTAGAGCGACTCTGGCGTGGTGACGAGGATGTGCGGCGGGCGCTTGAGCATGGCGCGCCGCTCGGGCATCAGCGTGTCGCCAGTGCGGACCGCGGTGCGAATCTCCGGCATAAGCAGGCCGCGCTCGCCCGCCATGGCGAGAATTTCTCCCAGAGGAACTTCGAGGTTTTTCTGGATGTCGTTGCCCAACGCCTTCAGTGGAGATATATAGAGGGCTTCAGTTCGATCCGCGAGATCGCCTGCCAGAGCTTTGCGAACGAGTCGATCAATGCAGGCGAGGAATGCAGCCAGCGTTTTTCCGGAGCCTGTCGGCGCGGAAATCAGCGTGGTGCGGCCGGCGAGAATGTGAGGCCAGCCTTGCTCCTGCGGCTCGGTTGGCGTGGCAAAGCGCTGGACGAACCACTCGGCTACGAGAGGGTGGGCCCAGGAAAGCGATGCGGGAGGGGACTGCATCTGGATATTGTAGCGGGAGAATGGAGTTTCGTAAATTGTTCTCCCCTAAGAGGCGCGGGACTGGGGAGGAGTTACCTAAGAATACCGTAGAGGATCGCCAGAACGAAAGGCAGCGCAACGAAGATAATCCACAGGTGTTTGACGATAGTTCCGGCGATGTGCCGTGCGTCCGCTGACACCTCCGTGCGCGGATCAAAGGGGTTATTCTGCAGATCCTCGCGCTTGGCGGCCCCTGCTATCCGCCATTCATCCTGCCGCGCAGCAATGGCTCTTTGGAGTTCGGGTTCGAGGGTGCCGCGTTTGGCCAGTCGTTCGGCCAAGTATGTGCGGCACTGGTCCCTCTCGACGCAGTCGGGGTCCGCTGCCCACTGCTCAAGTTGATCGTCGGGGGCCGAGTCTAGTGGCCAACCATTGTTGAATTCCGCGCGGTATTTCGTACCCTTCACGCGCGCCTTCGAGGTAGTCATCGTTAATCCCTCCTACTTTCAGAAAGTCCTGCCTCAAATGCGCACGTGCGATTCTAGCACCTGGATATGATGGGGTATGAAGTCGAAGGCAATAGTCTCTGCCGAGGGCCTGAAGCCGGCCAAGGCAAGCGTGTCGGATGTCGTGGCGGCGCTCCGTGGCTGCTATAAAGGACCGGGCTCATTGTCGAGGGATCGCGAGCGTGATCATAAACGTGACGAGCGCATCAAGGACCGGAAGTTCGAAAAACTGATGGAGCAGCTATCGCAGCGCCAACGTAATCCTGACTGCCTCTTCTAGGCGGTTCATGATTTCTTTGTCTAGACGCCCGTAATAGCCCGTCAGCCGCGAAACTTGGATGGCGCGAATCTGTTCGGCCTTAGCAATGCTATTCATCTTCAGTCCACCAGAGCCCTCGGGAAGTTCGGCATGGCTGGGGTAAAGACGCTTCACGTTGGCCGCATCCGTCACTGGTACAACCACTACGACGGGACTGTTGGCATTAATGGAGTCGCGGCTCATGACCACAACCGGACGAGTCCCCGCCTGCTCGCTGACTTCGGTAGGGTCAAGCCGGGCGCTGAAGACGTCACCGCGTACGGGTTTTGGAAGTGCGGGTTTTTGGCTGCTCATGTGCGACGCCAGCCTGTAAAGCCTCCCAGTCGCTCTTCTTGAACTCGCTGGCAATCGCAATCGAGTTGCGCTGGTAGTCTTCATCAGTAGACATTTGCGCGAAAGCAGCGTCAATCTCCGCTTCCGTTAGCCTTCGTACCTTTTCTTCAATCGCCTGAACGACAAATTCATTGAAACTCGAAGCCTGCGACCGGACCACAATGGTCTTCGCCCGATCATAGACATGGCGCGGCAACCGGACCGTCGTATTTTGATATTCCTTCCGCGCGGCTAGGGACATATTCAGAACCCTCGATTGTCATGATTGTATCATATTCTCCATCAAATCTGATATCATTTGTCGTATCTTTAATGCTACGGTTTCCGATGCCAAAACTTTCTGCACAAGCACGCGCGCGCAAGATCAAGCTTCTGCTGTTTGACGTAGACGGCGTGCTCACCGATGGCAAACTGTTTTTTTTGCCGTTTCCTGGCGAGTCGCAGAGTGGGCGGATTGAGTTCAAGGGTTTTCATGCGCATGATGGAGCGTCGATTTCGCTGGCGCGGCTGGGCGGCATCAAGACCGGACTCATCACCAAGCGAACTTCGGAGACGGTTGCGCTGCGGGCCCGCGATTTGAAACTCGAATATGTTTATCAAGGCGTGGATGACAAGCGCGCGTGCTTCAACGCGGTCGTCGAGAAGGCGGGACTCCAGACCGAAGAAGCTGCTTTCGTTGGCGACGATGTGATTGATCTGCCGGCGATGCGCGCCGGCGGACTTGCCATCGCGGTGAAGAACGCACGCGCAGAAGTGAAGCAGGAAGCTCATTACGTTACCGCTCACGCGGGCGGTGATGGCGCTTTGCGCGATGCGGTCGAGTTCATTTTAAAAGCGCAGGGGAAGTGGAAGCGTGTGGTGAAGGAGTACATTGGCGAGGGAAGTCCGAGGAGAAGCTCTTAGCCTTTAGCTCTTAGCTCAAGAACCGATTCATAGTGTGAGAGCGCAAACAGAGTGGATTTCCGCGGAAGGCTCGATTGGCTTCTGGCTAAAGGCTAAGAGCCAAAAAGAAAAACCCACCGGATGCTTGCTTGGGGCGTGCTCGGGTCAGCATCCGATGGGCTACCGTTTCTCCTTACTCACCCTGTTGCTTTCAGGAGTATTTCCATGATTAAACCCCAGAACCCCGTTAAGTTCCGTCTAATTTTGTAAAGCTTTGTAATTCTTTCGCCACTAGTCTGAGAGCGCTGGGATCTTCGACGCGGATGCCATCAGTTCGGTGAAGCGCGGATTCTTTCGCAACTCGGCAAACTCCGCATCTTTATATACATTTTTCAAATCTTTATAGCCAGCCTCCATCGCCTTCTTTAAATATTCGAGCGAATGGTCCGACAGGCCCATCTGCGCGTACAACTTGGCGACGGTGTAATCGTATCGTGCGCGGTCGTCGGGACTGGGCAACTGCGCCTGAACGCCGGCGCGCGAAGTTCGCTCAAAGACTTCGGGATCCAATTGCAGAGCGTGCTGGTACGCAATAACCGCGGGCTCAAAATCGCGCTTGGAAAAATAAGCGGCTCCCAGATTGCTGAAGAACGACGCCGAATTGTTGTCCATAGCGATCGCTTTCTCATACTGCTTGACCGCGGCTCCGTATTTCTTGCTTTCGTATAAAACTACGCCGAGATTGTTGTAGGCATTGGCGAACTGATGATCGGACTTGATGGCGCGCTCGAAAGATTTGCGCGCTTCTTTGTAGCGCTGCATCATCAGTTCGCTGACTCCGATCTTGTTGAGCAGCGAGGCATCGTTGGCCTTCTTGGCCAGTGCGGCGTGGTAATAATCGAGGGCATCGAGATAGAGTTTCTCGCCGCGCAACTTGTCGGCTTGCAACTCGAGAGCGGCAGCGGTTGCCTCGGGCGCCGGAGGTTCGACAGCGCGCACGAGAGGCGGCGCGATCGTTACCTGATCGGAATGAGAAACTTGGGCTACGGCAGTTAAGGAAGATACAACGAGTAGAGTCAGGCAGGCTTTCCAGTAGGACATACACACCCCCAGACGACCAGTTCCTAATGACGCCATTCTGCCACAGTTTTGCCTTGGCGGCACAGAATTTTGATTGGAGGGGTAAAACAAGAGTCGGAGGAGATTTCCTTGGAAGAATAAAGGTTTACGCCATTAGTTCTCATGCCGAGGAAGTCCGCCTGGAGCGGGAAACGGCCGTGATCTTTGGAATCATGAGGTTACGGCCGTGTTGCGGGGCCGTGAAGGTTCATGATAGCTGCACGGGCTGGCCGGGGCTGCTTGAGGTTCGGTCTTCGGATATGATCCTGCCGTGAACTCAATTAGGGAATCTGCGCCGCATTCGCGCCGACGGGCGGTGCTTGAGATTTTGTTTTACGGCTTGTGCGGCGGCTTGCTCATTCTGGTACTGAAGTTGACCGAGTACCGCTTTCTGGTGGTCGAGCATTCGGTGGAAATTTATGGGGGGCTGGTCGCCGCTGTGTTCGCCGGACTCGGGATCTGGCTGGGGCTGACCCTCACCAGAAAGAAACCGACGATTGTTACGCGAACGATCGTCAAGGAGATTGTGCAAGAGAAGATCGTCACGGAAACGATCGTCAAGGAAATTCCGGCGCCGACTGGACCGTTCGTGGCCGATGAGGTGCGCGTTAGCCAGCTTGGCATTACTGCGCGTGAGTTGGAGATTCTCGGGCTCATCGCAGCCGGGTTGAGCAATCGGGAGATTGCCGACCGGCTATTTGTCAGCGAGAACACGGTGAAGACTCATTCGAGCCGGCTGTTCGATAAGCTCGGCGCGAAGCGCCGCACCCAGGCGGTGCAGATTGGCAAGAGCGCGCGACTGATCCCGTGATTGCTTCGGTCGCGCCACCCGAAAGCATGATTTTTCGGTTCCCAGTGCAAAATCATCCGAAAGTGTGACGACAGAAAGAACGCCTTTCGCTACATTTGCGCGGATCGCCGCCACACGCTGGCTGGTGAAATTAGTTTCAGAAAAAAGGAGACCGCGAGTTTATGAAGAAGATCGTTCTGACTTTTGGACTGATATCCGGGGGGATTTCGGCAGCGATGATGCTGGCTGGGATCCCGATCGCCGATAGGATTGGTTTCGAAAAAGGGGAAATCCTCGGCTACACCGTGATCGTGCTTTCGGCGCTCATGGTGTTCTTCGGAGTGCGTTCGTATCGAGAGAACGCAGGGGGCGGGAGAATTACATTCGGCCGCGGTTTCGCCGTTGGCATCTTAATTACGCTCATCTCGAGCGCGTGCTATGTGGGGACTTGGGAGATCGTCTATTACAAACTGATGCCCGGGTTTGGCGATAAATATGCGGCACACATGGTGGAACGTGCCAAGGCAGCTGGAGATAGTCAGCAGAAGATTGATGAGATGGAGCGGAATGCCAGGGAATTTAAAGTGATGTACGACAAGCCGGCGATCAATGTGGCCTATACGTTTGCTGAAGTTTTTCCGATTGGGCTGCTGGTGACGCTTTTGTCGGCTGCGGCGCTTCGAAAGAAAACGCGTGCAGTGGAAGCGTAGTAAGGTTGCAAATTTGTGCGGTTGTTTGAGGTAGAAACTTTCTATTTGGATCAGGGTTAGCATCGGGGAGCTTTCGCCGGTCTTCCTGCCTGGCTCCGATTTTCGCGCTAGCGAAGAGGAGGAAAACGTGAAGGTCGCGCCGGGTGGCAAGGGAATCTCATCGAAGCGCAGCCACGTTTCTACAGCTCGCTGGTTGCTCGTGCTGGTGCCAGTTTTGTTTTTGGTTCGACTTGGCACAGCACAGACCTTCACCGAACTCTATCCATTTAACAGCAGCGGAAATCTTTCGGACGGAGGCTGGCCCGAGGCCGGCGTAACCCGGGATGCGGCCGGCAATCTCTACGGAACCACCTTCTTCGGCGGGACCGGCACAGGATGCGACATCTACTTCGACGGATGCGGAACTGTCTATAAGCTCGACGTCAGTGGAACGGAAACGGTGCTGCACAGTTTTGGCGGCGCGAGTGACGGATGGAATCCGACCGCTCGACTTATTCTGGATTCCGCTGGAAACCTGTTCGGCACGACTGGCTACGGCGGAGCTTACGGGCATGGGACGGTATTCAGGATTGATGCGGCAGGCAATGAAACGATAATCCACAGCTTCGCTGCCGGAAAAGATGGCGCGCGGCCGAATGCCGGACTGGTCGAAGATGCGGCCGGAAACCTCTACGGAACTACGCAGTACGGCGGCGAAGCATGCGATGGCCAAGGTTGCGGAACTGTGTTTCGAATCAGCGCGAGCGGAGTTGAGACCGTGCTCTACCGGTTTGGTGATGTTCCAGACGGTGCTAGTCCTCTCGGCGGGATTGCGCTGGATTCTGCCGGAAACATCTACGGCACTACCTGGCTGGGCGGAATTTATTCGTTCGGAACGGTATACGCGCTTGACACTGCCGGCAACGAAAAGGTTCTGCATAGCTTTGCCGGAGGAAGCGATGGAGCGAATCCGCTGACTGCGCCCACGCTGGACGCGGCCGGAAATTTGTACGGAACTACGTCGTCGGGTGGAACTTATTTCGGGACCGTGTACATGATCGATACAGTCGGCAACGAGAGCGTCCTGTACAGATTCACCGGCGGGCTGGATGGAGCCTACCCTTATTCACATTTGCTGGTGGACGCTTCGGGAAATCTCTACGGCAATTCGTCGCAAGGCGGGGTGAGCGGTACGGGCACAGTATTTGACCTGACCGGCAGCTCATTGAACGTGCTCTACGGCTTTCTCGGAGCGAGCGACGGGGCCAATCCGGTGGGTGGATTAATCATGGATTCGGCCGGAAATCTTTATGGAACGACAGTGCAGGCTGGTACGTACGGATGGGGCACTGCGTTCGAGATTCAACCATGAAGGCTGAAGGCGATGAATCGATGATGAAATCCACTCTTCACGTTCTGTTTATTTTCGCGCTTGCGGCGGTGGCGTTTGGACAAAGCCAGCAGGCTTCAGGCAATGCTCCTACGGTCAGCGGCACGCTGGTTGGTCCGCGGACGGCTCAGTTTGTATCCCTCACGGATTCCTGCGACGGAAATGATGTTCCAGACGCGATGGCGCGGGCGTTTCGCGATGATTCGGGAACGGTTCACTTTGTGACGGCAAGTTCGCAGCTGTTTCAAAGCCTTGGCCCCAGTCTGGACGACCTCAAACACAGTTGTGATGTGGGGTATCAATCTGCCGGCGATCCTGATCCGGCGGACTTTAACGATCAGGTCTGGGTCGATTCTTTTTACACGCTCGATGGCAAGAACGTTGCAGGCCTAGGGCATACGGAGTATCACGGCTGGTCGCATCCCGGCGAGTGCGGGACGCAGAATCCGAACTACTATTTCGAGTGCGAGTACGACTCTGACACTTATCACCTGTCGACCGATGGCGGCTACCACTTCGATAAGCCCACGCCGCCGGCGAATTTTCTGGCAGGAATTCCGTATGAATATCCGATCGACCGCGGGCCGATGGGGTACAGCGTCGACACCAACGTTATTGAGTGGAATGGATGGTATTACGCGCTGGCCACGAGCTACGCGTGGCCGCTATACTGCACTGGGCTGGGCGGTCCGGATGGCTGCTTAACTCCGGGTGGCGGATCGCCGTTGCGCACTCAAGATGTTTTCCACCCTTCGTCGTGGCGTGGCTGGAATGGCGACAGTTTCTCACTGACGTTCGTTGACCCATATCTGGGACCGGTGGAAAATCCCTCAGCGCACGTCTACACGCCGGTTACTTACATGGACGTTGTGAATGCGATCAACATTTATGAACCGGCACATGTAGTGGTCGCGACACTGTGGGATGCGTGGGACGACGAATATGGCGCGCCCGGTTTGTATCTTTCGACATCGACTGATCTAGTGAACTGGACGACGCCGACACTGGTTGTGACTTTGGCGCAACTTGTCGCGAGCGAACCTGAGGGAAGCTGGTCTTACGCTTACTTTTCTTTGCTTGATCCGGCGGCGCAGGATAGGAACTTTTCCACAATCGGCCACGAACCTTATTTGTATTACACGCGGTTAAATAACAACAATACGTCGGATCGCATTCTGTTTCGCGAGAAGATCGAGCTGACGGTGAATCCATGAGGGATCGATTGAAGGTGGCTCAGGTGCGAAGTCAAACTTTGCGCCGCGGCGCAGTGGTAATTCTATTCGTTAGCATCTTTGCGCTGGGCTCCGTTATGGCACAAACTCTCGCGCCAATTTGTCATGCGAAAATGTCGGCGCCGATTGAAGTGGCGTCTTCTCGTCAGAGATTTGTAGCCGGAGCCGAAGCGCTTCCTCCAATAGCTGCGGGCCAGGGTTTCGATTGGCCGGATGGGCAACTCTCCGCACTCAAGACCGACGAAGGCTTGATGTTTTTCAGTATCGATGCCGGCCTTCACAAGCGCCGCTTGTGGAACGGCGAGTGGGTTGGCAATGACAATTCGGGATCTGTCGTGCGCACGATTGGCACGCTCGATAATCCGCTGGGATCTGCGCCGCCTCTCGACGTAGTCATCGATCGCAATCCCGATCCCAAAGTGAATCCGCACAATTGCGATCCCATAAAATATCCCCGCGATTATTGCTACACCTACATTGGCGGAGGGCCGGTCTATCAGGTTCCCAAAGGCCAAGTGGGCGCGGGAAAATGGCTGCTTGTTTATCACGCCGAATACAACGACCCCAGCTACTACATGCTTGGCCTCGCGATGTCGTCAGACAAGGGATCGCACTGGACCGACATTGGCGAAATCATTCGCTACAACGCTCCCTTCAGTTATGAGGGACCAGCGGCGCCCGGAGCGATTGGCGACCCGCCGCTTGTGGTCTCGCCCGATGGCAAATATTTCTACATTTATTTCACCGACTGGCTCAAGGACGGCGCGAATACAAATAACTCGGTCGCGCGAGCGCCGATCAACGCCGTGTTGCAAGCCGCTTTCGGGGGCACGGTGCACTTCGCCGCACCTTTTGAGAAGTATTACCAAGGAGGATGGAATCAGCCGGGGATTGGCGGCTTGTCGACCGATCTCATTCCGGAGGCGCACTACGCCGGCGGGAACAATGTCGGGTACAACTCCTACATTCATCGCTACATGATGCTGAACAGCGACTCGCAAAATTATAGCTACGCCGAATCCATCGACGGGCTTGAGTGGACGGATACGATTTTTCTGGGAATGCTGGGCTACGTTCCGAACATTGCGGGATACTCGGGTCCAATTGGAACGGGCGACGATCCGAACATACTCGGAAAAGAATTTTATGTTTATTACACGCAGTTCCGCGGACCTTGGCCGGGGGCGCAATCGGTGAAGAGATTTACACTCACCTGCCAATGAGCGCGTAGAGCCGAGCTTCGCTCGGCGGAACGGACGAATGCGTCCGTCCCCACACGAGCTTTTTCCTATGCGTGCCTTTTCCCCTATCGCTTTGCCCATGCCCGATTCTCAACCTGCACCCAGTTGGATTTCCTTGGAGTCGAGATGGTCTATGGGACGGCTGCTCACGCGGGCTAGCCAAAGGCTTAGCAAGGAAACTCCGGCCAAGAGGGCGACGCAACCGGGCCAGGCTTTCCAATGCCAGAACCAGGCGGTGAGCGTGGCGCCGAGGCTGCCTCCGAGATAGTAGAAGGTGACGTAGAGTCCAGCGGCGGAGGAGCGCGCGCGGCCGGCGATGGCGCCGGTCTGCACCGTGGCGGCGGCTTGTGCAACAAAGACTCCCGAAGAAAAGATGGCGAGGCCGACGATGACGATAGACAGCGACTTGACCAGGGTGAGAAGCAGGCCTGCGATCATCATCGTGCAATAGAGTATTGTCGTGTGGCGAAAGCCGAAGTGATCCAGAAAGCGGCCGGACTGCGGTGTGATCACGGCCCCGAGCAGATAGACGAAGAAGATGCTGCCCAGTTGGGCCGAGTTCAGGCCGAACGGTGGCGCAGCGAGGTAGAAGTTTGCATAGGTAAAGCAGGCCACGAGCGCGAAGAGCGCAGCCGCTCCCATGCCGAAGTTGGCCAGCAGCCGGGGATTGCGCAGATGTTGACGAGCGTGGTCGAAGACCTGCTGAAGATGTTCGGCTGGCACAAAGTTCTTAGCGAGGGGAAGCCAGGCTCGGACGAGAAATGCTCCAATCAAGTCGAGCGCGGCGAGGACCAAGAAGGTGGTGCGCCAGTGCCAGTGCGAGGCGATTACTCCGGAGAGAAAGCGGCCGAGAAATCCTCCAACCACGGTTCCGGCTACATACGACGACATGGCGCGTCCTACGCCGGGTCCCGCCCATTCTTCGTTCACGTAGGCGAGCATGACTGCGATCACGCCGGGCACGAAGAGTCCCTGGGCGAAACGCCAGAAGATAAGGGCATGCAGGCTGGTGGAAGTCGCCGCCAGCGCAGTTGGAATGGCGAGCAGGAACAGCGACGGCACGATGATTTTTTTGCGTCCGCGGCGCTTCGCAATCATGCCGATGATGGGTGCGGTTAGAGCGGTGGCAAAAATGGTGGCGCTTACTGTGAAACTAACCGCCAACTCAGACGCGTGAAACGTTTCGCGCAGGAGCGGCAGCAAGGGCTGGGTGCAGTAGACGTTGAGAAACGTGCACATGCCCGCCAGCATGGTCGCGACGGTTTTCTTGTCGAGTCTTTGCAAGAGGGCTGCAACCCGTTTCTATGGAGCTTCGATCAGCTCCATTTTGCCGTCGCGGGTGCGATGCAGGATCATTACTTTGCCTTTGGGATCGCGGAAGACGAAGACGTCGCGATCGCGGAAGTGGGCTTCTTTGATGGCTTCTTCGAGAGTCATGGGGCGCATGGCGACGGCTTCGTCGGAGCGGACGAGATGGACCTCGGTGGTCTTGGCCATCGGCGGGTACCGGTGCACGGCGACCGGAACGGCGGTTTTTTCCGTGAGCCCTACCTTCGCTTGCGCGCTGGAACTGTCGTCCTGCGGGGAGTGGCCGTTCCACTTCTTGACTTCTTCGCTCTTGCGGGCTGAACGTTTCTTCGATTGCCAGCGGGTTTTGTATTTGACAGCCTGCTTTTCGAGGTGATCGAGGGCTTCGCTGACGGCGATCATCATGTCCCGGGCTTGGGCCAGGCCGACCAGCGGGCCGTTGCGCGGGCTGATGGTGATTTCGGCTTTATGGCGGTGCTTTTCTACGGCGAGGATGACATGCGCGTCGAATTTGTCGCCGAGGATTTTGCGGATCTTTGCGAGGCCAGTTTCTACTTCTTTGCGGACGGCGGGAGTTACTTCGTAGTGCCTGCCGGTGTATTCCACGTTCACTAGCGCCCCTCCTTGGTGTTGCTTCGATCTTGGGCACTGCGTTTCACGTCAGACGTTCTTGATCAGAACGCCAAGGGCAAAATCAAAATCTTCACCGCGGGGACCCTTCGGCTTGGCTCAGGGCGAGCACGGAGGTCCACGGGGTAAACCATCTGGTCTTTCTTCTTACTCCTGATTTTTTCATTCCTTTACTCTGCGCTGATGCGTGCTGGGGATGCGCATGTCTTCCCTGTATTTGGCAACGGTGCGGCGCGTGACTTGAATGCCTTGCGATTGCAGGATGCGAGTTAGCTGCTCATCCGTTAGCGGACGTCTGGAGTCCTCCTCGTCAATCAACTTTTTGACGCGGCGTTTCAGGATGAGCAGACTGGTATTGCCGCCTTCCGGTCCTTGCACGCTCTCGCTGAAGAAATAGCGCAGTTCGAACACGCCCTGCGGAGTGTGGGCGTATTTGCTGGCCACGGCGCGGCTCACGGTGGAAGGATGGACGCCGATTTCTTCGGCCACTTCTTTGATCATCATCGGCTTTAACTGGTCGATGCCTTTTTCCAGAAAATCCTGCTGGCGGGCGACGATGCAGTAGCAGACTTTCGTGATGGTCTGTTTGCGCTGTTCGATATTTTTGATGAGCTGGATGGCGCTCTTGTAGCGTTCCTTCACGTAATCCCGGGTATTCTTGTCGTTGTTTTCGCGGGTGACGAGCTTCTTGTAGGCCGGGTTGAGGCGAAGCTGAGGCAGATCGTCGTCGTTCATGAGCACGAGCCACTCGTCGCCGTGCTTGATGAAAGCCACATCTGGCTCGATCAGTCGCGCCTGAACTTTGTTGTATTGCAGGCCGGGCCGAGGATCGAGCGTGCGGATGTAATCGATGGCCTGCTGCACGGCGTCGGCGGGGCGGCCGATTGCTTTGGCGATTTCTTTGTGTTGCTTACCCTGCAACGCGCGCAAATGCTGGTCGACGACAGAGATTGCATCTTGCAGAACTTGCGCCGTGCCATTCCCGTTTTTCTCTCCATTTTTAGGTTGCGCGAGCTGTTGCTGGTGATAGCGCAACTGGAGCAGCAGGCACTCGCGCAGAGTGCGGCAACCCACTCCCGGAGGGTCAAGCTGATGAATCACTTCGAGGGCTTCCTGGAGATCGGTGGATGTGAAGTTCGATTTCTGAATGGGACGCGAAGGCGCGGAGACGGGCGCTGGAGATGGAGCCGGAGCAACGGCTGCGGCGGAATCGCCGTTGCGGGAACCAAAGGAAGTTTCTGCGGGCGAGTGCGTCGGCAGATTTTCGGCGTTGGCAAAGATACTCGCAGCCACATTGAGGCCGGATAATTCTGGTGCATTCGCCGCTGCGCCGATCATTTCATTTAAGTCGATTTCGGAGACGCCCGCGCCGGGGTCTGTGCTTTCGGGAGCGGCTTCCGCTGCCAGCGTTTCTACGGATGTTTCTTCGCCCGGCGCTTCGTCCTGTCTTAATCCGAGAGCGGCGGCTTCACTGACAATATTTCTGGCAGCGGCCGCGTCGGCTTCGGGCGGCGCGGGCGGGGCAATGCCCAACATTTCTTCGTCGCTGGCAATCAAGTAGCCGTCTTCGTTGAGATTGCCGATGATCTGTTCGGCGGCCTCGCGGACTTCGCGACCCAGACTCAACGCGCCCAGTTGCCAGGCAAGATGGTCCGTCAAATTGGTTGGCTTCGAGAGGAAATTTTCAAATGATGGGCGCTCGATCTCCTCCATCTCGCCACGGGTGCGGTAGCCGGGATCGAGGTAGTCCTGAAAAAAGGATCCGAAATCGATTTCTTCGAATGGATCTTTCTTTTCAGCGACGATCGGACTCTCTTCGGTCGAAGTCTTAGTGGTCAGGCGGTCGCGATCTTCTTCTTTGCGGCCAACTTCGTCGATCAACGGGACAGATTCTTCGAGTTCTTCGAGAACCGGGTTCTCGACCATCTCGGCGTTGATCATGTCCTTGAGTTCAAGTTTGTTGAGCGCGAGGACGGAAACCATCTGCACCAGGCCCGGAGTAAGGATCTGGCGCTGGGATAGTTTGACGCTCAGTCTGTGTTGTAAAAGGACCATGTCGTTAGTCGTTCGTCATTGGTCGTTCGCCATTCATCGCGTAGGGCGGCTTTTTGCATGTGCCAACGACCAACGACGAATGACCAACGACGTTTTCTCACACCAGCGAAAAGCTTTCTCCCAGATACACGCGCCTCACTTCCGGATCGGTGGCCAACTGCTCGGGCTGGCCCTGGCGGAAGATGCGGCCGTCGTCGATGATGTAGGCGCGATCGGTCACAGAAAGAGTTTCGCGCACATTGTGATCGGTGATCAAGACACCGATGCCGCTGGCCCTTAGGCTGCTGATAATTTTCTGCAGGTCCAGGACGGCAATGGGATCAATGCCGGAAAAAGGCTCGTCCAGCAAAATGAAAGTTGGGTTGATGCAGAGGCAGCGGGCGATTTCGACGCGCCGGCGTTCGCCGCCAGATAGCGCATAGCCCCGATTCTGCCGGATGTGCTCGAGCCCAAGTTCATCGATGAACTTCTCCATCTTCTCGCGGCGCTCGTGCCATGACATCGGCTGCGCCTCCAGCACCGCGAGGATGTTTTCCTCAACCGTTAGTTTGCGAAACACCGAAGCTTCTTGCGGGAGATAACTGATGCCATACTGACGCGCCCGAAGATACATGGGAACGTCAGTAATGTCCTGACCGTCATACAAAACGCGGCCAGTGTCAGGGGGGATGAGACCTACAATTGCGTAGAAGGTAGTTGTCTTGCCTGCGCCGTTCGGACCGAGCAAACCTACAACTTCGCCCTGCTCGACGCGCAAGCTGACACCGTTTACGACGCGCCGGCCACGATACGACTTGCCGATTTCGTCTGTGGCCAGGGTACGCATTTATCTTGCCATTTGTCTTTTTACTTGGCCACTCGGGTCTGAGTTACCACAGGAGTACTTGTCTTGCCTTCTACGAGCACCCTATCATCGCCCCTAAAGAAAGTCAACGAAACCCCGGTAATTTTGCCGCGTTCGGCATCAAAAATGCTAGGGGGTCCGCCTGTCAGGACGAATTTGTCGTCGGAGGCGGTATAAACCAGCTTTTGTCCCTCGGCTCGGCGGGTTGGTTGGATGACCAGCACGTTGTCTTGAGCCACCATGTGGTCGAGTTGTCCGGGACCTGCAAGTGGTTGATGGCTTGAGGTTTGGCTGCGCGGTAGAAGGTAGGCGTCCATAGTGGTGGAGGAGACGGTGAACCCCGTGCCTTTGGCGATTACGCCTCCCTCATAATGAGCTTTGCGCTCGGCGTCGGCGTAGGTTAGGCGAGCCGATGTTATGGCTACCGAGCCGGAATCGCCGGTCTTTTCCTGGGGTTTTCCTGCCTTTGCCTTGCGTTCGCCATCGCCCTGAGCCTTGCGAGGCTGAACTTTATCCGCCGGACTTTTACCCGGATCGGACAGTTTCGCCTGTACCAGAACGGTGGAGACAGATTGCGCCGCGGTGCCTTGTGCCACCAGAAAGCGCCGATCCCGGTCGAACTCGATCGAGGGAGCCACCACGATGTTTGCGTCCTGCCATAGACGTGCATTGCCCTCGTACAAAGCGGTTGCGGACGAGTTGTGCGCCGTCATGGTCGCGGACGTCACGTGAATGGGCGAGGCGGAGGCCAACAGCGCGCCGTTCGGTTGCTCAGTCAGTTCGCTGTAGGTGCTCTTGACGTTGCCGTCGGCGAAGGAGTCGTTGGTGACGCGATTGATGCGGATGGTTTGGGCGGTTGTGACCATACTGCCTTCGGACACGCGTGGACTGCCAGTGAGTACGAGAATCCGGTCTTCGGGAGTGTAGAGAGCTTTGTCCGCCCAGGCTTGCGTGCGTTTGCGGGGAACCTGGCCGTCGTCGTAGGCGACGCTTCCCTGCTGGATGATGGATGAAATCCCTCCTTGGGCGAGGAATGCGGCATCGAGCATCTGGCTGGTGCTTACGCGGTCGGGCAGCCCTGGCGAGAAATTCACGATCTTTGCATTGGGCGCGCCATGGATTGTGCTGAGACGGCTGGAGCCGTCGGGAGTCGCAGTAAATTTGGCATCGAAGCGGCCAGCGGTAATTACGGTGCGCTGGTCAGAAGCTTGTTTGGAATTTTTTGCGGCAAGTGCGGAAGGGCTCTGGGTCGAGGAGGGCGAAATTGTAATTTTCGCTGCGCCGGATGTTTGCGCATGGTCGAGGCGGTTCCCCTCCGCGACAAAGAAGTCGATGACCGGGGCTGTGATGTCGTAATCCTGGGGCGCCGACGAGTTTGCTGAAAACTTTGCGGAGAGATCTGGCGAGGGACTCGTCCTAGCAGTGCTTGTACCGGCGTTGCGCTGCATGAGCCGGACTCCATCCATCGCGTGCACTTTCTGGAGTTCATTCTGGCCCAGGAAATCTAGAATGGCGCGTCCGGCATCGCCTTGCATCGATTGCGATCCGATGCGCTCGACGTGGACGTTGCCGGTCAGGGTCGCGGTGCGCAGCAAGTTTTGTTTGCCGGTGAGCAGCATCTCAGCTTCGTCGGAGCGGGCGCGCATGGGTTCGGCATCTTCCCCCGCAGATACTGCGTTCACATTTCCAGTGGCGAGCACGCGCTGCACTTCGTTGTCCGGACCAAGAAACATTGTCGCCTGCTCCGCTTCTACGGTTCCACTTTGGCTCTGCAGGTGGGCATGGTCCAGCAGCACTTCATGCGGATCGTGCGTGACTATGCCATGCGTGGCGAGCAAAATTTCTTTCTTATGTCCGGCGCCCATCGTCATGTGAATCTGCGACACCAGCGTGAGCATGTTTGTCTTCCCGGAATACTGCACACCGATCGCCCAGCCTGTGGCCTGCGGCGTGCTGAAATCAACACGCGCATCAGTGGTCGCATCGCCGCTTTCCTGGTTGAAAACCAGGTCTTTGGTTTTGAGGTGGATGGGATTCTTGAGTTCTCTGGGAGTGCCCTGATCGGGGCCAGTTTTGCCAGTTGGATTGGCCTCGAGATCGATCTGCACGTCGCCGTGACCAGTGACATTGCCGGTTTTCTTGTCGTAGTAAAAGTCATCCCCGTAAATCTGATCGAAGCGGGACGAATCGCGGCCATAGAGAACAATGCTGACATTGTGCAGTTCGGCGCTGCCGTCGGCTTTGAATTGCTTGAGCTTGCCGGCCTGGACGGTAAACAGCGTTCGCTTGCCATCAGATTTAGAGAACTGAAATCCATTGGCGGTTTGCTTGATGTCGATGCCAATCTTGTTGGGAATTTCTTTCAGCACATCGCGCAGGCGCATGCGGGCGTAGAAATACGTGCCCGCAATAACCGCAATAAACAGGACCGCGATGACGGCCACCCAGCGTCGTAGGCGGTAGATGGGAAGCGGCATCGCAAGTTCAGTCTAATCCAAAAGCGAGTGGCGGCTCCCGCAGTAGCCTTGTCCGGCAGGACCAGTGCCGCGGCCGTCTGGCTGGCTCACCCTGCCGATAGCATGATATAGTAATACTGAGTAACACCTTGGAGCACACTCCATGTCCATCTCTCCTACGACCAGCCTCAAGCTCGATGCTCAGATCAAGGAGCGCGTGCAGCGACTGGCCTCGGCGCGCCGCCGATCGCCACACTGGCTTATGCGCGAAGCCATTGAGGAATACGTCGAACGCGAAGAAAAGCGCGAACAACTCCGACGCGACGCTCTAACCGCCTTGGCCCATTATGAAGCTACCGGCCTGCATGTTACATCCGAAGCAGCCGAGGCATGGCTCGCTAAACTTGAGACAGGCAAAAATGCTGCTCCTCCTAAATGCCACGACTGAGGTGGTCCCAACCTGCCTTGCGGGATGTGGCTCGCCTCCATGATTTTCTAGCCCCCAAGAACCCAGCTGCGGCCAAGCGCGCGATCAAGGCAATTCGGCAGGGCATAAAAGCGCTCGGTAAGCATCCGGAAATCGGTCGTCCGGTTGAGGAAATGCCACCGGAGTTTCGCGAGTGGGTGATTGAGTTCGGACAGGGAGCCTACGTCGCCCTCTATCACTACGATCGAAAAGAAGTAGTGATCCTTGCGGTCCGCCACGGACGCGAGGCCGGATACTGAATTGCCGCTACGGGGGCGTAGATTCGCGTGCAGCGACCTGAACTTTAAAATCACGCAGAGACAGTTCCAATCCGCCGAAGTCTGGGTGGTCGTTGTGGCCGATGGTGAAGGCGATGTCGATGGCATCCCCAGCCAGTAGCGGCGATTGCTGCAGGCGTTCGGCCATGTGCCAGCCGAGTGCGTCAAAGACAGTTCTAACTCCAGTTCTCAGTTCTCGGTTCTCAGTTCTCAGTTGAAAACCGTTTGCTTCGGCCTTTTCGTCTCGCTTGATCACAGCGCCATCTGGATGGCAATTCGGCGTGGTTAAGATTGCTACTGCTGAGAGTTCTTGTTTCTCGGACGGTTCGGGAGAGAATTCGTGGCCGCCGTTGCTTTCTCCGGCTTTGAGCTTCAGCTTGATGTGTTTGTCTTTCAGAATTTTCGGTGGAGCGATCAGGCGCACGCTGCGCGCACTGAATGCGGGCTCGTGATTGCCCGTTCCATAGGGCTCGAGCAGCCGCAGCACTTGAAACAGTCCCGGAGTAATTTCATCGAGGTCGAGTTCTGCCTCGACATCGAGCACGGGATCGAAATCCGCTGCCGTCAGCCGGGCGCGCGCGAAGGCATCCAGTTCTGCTCGCAGTTGGGTCACATTCGCAGACGGCATGGCGAAACCGCAGGCGTGAGAGTGTCCGCCGTAGCGCGTGAAAAGTTTGTGTGATGACTCGACGGCCTCGAGCAAGTGAAACGGGCGAATGGAACGGCCGGAGCCGAACGCCTCGTCGCCTTCACGCGCGATCACTATTGCAGGCCGGTGGTAGCGCTCGACCACGCGCGTCGCCGCGATGCCGATCACTCCGCGGTGCCAGCCTTCGCCATCGACTACGATGCAATAGGCTTCGCACAGCGCGGGATCGCCGCTGATGCGTTCGTCGATCGAGCGCAGAATTCGCCGCTCTTCTTCCTGGCGATCTGCATTGAGGCGATCAAGTTTTCCGGCTAGTAGACGCGCACGATCGACATCTTTCACGCTAAATAAATCAATCACGTCACGGGCGATATCCATCCTGCCGGCGGCGTTGATACGCGGCGCAATTCGGAATGCAACCTCGGTGGATGTGGGCGAACGCTTGTTGGAAATCTGCGCTACTTCGAACAGCGCCTTCAGTCCCGGATTCACTGCTCGCCGCAAAGCATCGAGCCCGAGTTTGGCGAAGACTCGGTTCTCGCCGGTCAGCGGCACCGCGTCGGCGATGGTCGCAATCGCCACCACCTTCATAAACGACTGCAACATGCGCGCGTGATCTTTTTCGTCGAGCCGCCGCTGCATTAATCCCTGCGCCACTTTGAAAGCTACGCCGGCGCCGCAAAGCTGCTTGTAGGGATACTCGCATCCCACCTGGTTGGGATTCACAACCGCATGCGCTTTCGGAACGCCATCTGGGCCGGGCAAGTGATGATCAGTGACGATCAGGTCTACGCCCAGCCGCTGCGCGGTCTCGGCCGGAGCGAATGCGCGAATCCCCATGTCGACGCTGATGATGAGCCGAATGCCCGCGGCGGCGGCGCGCTCGATCACGTCATCCCGCAGATCGTAGCCTTCGCGAATGCGATGAGGCACATGAAAATCGGCGGCTCCTCCGCAGAGTTCGATGGCAGTTTTCAGAATGATCACTGCCATTGTGCCATCGACGTCATAGTCGCCATAGATCAGGATGGGCTCTTTGCGTTCGATGGCGGCAGCGATGCGATCGACAGCGGCGCGCACACCAGTCATTTGTTCAGGCGCGTGCAGATGAGTAACAGCCGGAAAGAGAAATCGAGCAGCGTCGTCAGGCTCGGTCAAGCCGCGCCGGATGAGCAAACCCGCTAGCGTGTGCAGCGGACTGCCTCGCTTCACATTGTTTCGTGCACGATCAGGAATTTGCAGTTGGGGAAAATCGCGAAGAGCGGCAGCGAGATTCTGTACTCGAACTGGATCTTCCGCAGCCAGTTCCCAGCGCACTTTATCTTAGCCCTCGTCGTCCTGGTCCGGTTCGTCGATGGGGATGCCGCCAAAATCTTCCGACACTTCCAGAAGACGCTGATAGCGGTCGTACCAATCGGTGCTGACTTCGCAGAGAAACATCGATCCCTGATAAGCCCAGCCTAACTGCAGAAATCCGACCCTGCCCACGTGGGCGCGCAGCCAGCGGGCATCCTCTACATCATCTCCGTCGGAGAACTCCGAGTCAGTAAGGCGTTGCACCAACTCGTCCAGTTCCTCGCGCTCCAACTTCCACGAGTGCATCGTCAGGAACGGCGCGGCGGCGGTCTTGGCCAGTTCGACGAAATCCTTCCAGCCGTCGGGATTCGTGCCCATCTCCCACATGACGCACTGCACCTCGTCGTAATCCACATAGCCGTGGAAACGGCTCATGCCATGGCCTTCGATGAAGGCGATCATGTCATCTTTGATGATGGTCAAATCTTCTGGCGTGGGCGACATAGCGGGACTCGAATCAGTATTGTATGCCGTTTGCCTATGAACCTGCCAGCGCGGGACGCTCGTGCACGAGGTCGCCTGGCGCTAGCCTCTTTCCCGGCGCACCATTTAGAATCTTCTGTCCCGCTTTCATTCGAATCGCACAAGAGGAGATCCGCCTGTGATCCCGCGTTATACCCGCCCGGAAATGGGCCGCATCTGGAATGACGAAAATCGCTTTCGCACCTGGCTGGCCGTGGAGGTGGCCGCTACCGAGACTTTGGCCGAGGCTGGCATGGTTCCGAAGGCAGCAGCACGCGCGATTCGCGAGCGCGCTGACTTCCGCGTGGAGCGCATTCACGAGATCGAGGCCGAGGTGCGCCATGATGTGATCGCCTTCACCACGGCCGTGGCCGAGATCGTGGGTCCGGATGCGCGCTGGTTTCATTACGGCCTCACTTCCAACGACGTCGTGGATACGGCGCAGGCGTTGCTGATCACGCAGGCTTCGGCGCTGATTGCGCAGGATCTGGAGCGGCTGGCGGAAGTGCTCGAACGGCGCGCCTGGGAGTTTAAAGACACGCCGATGGTCGGGCGCACGCACGGCATTCACGCCGAGCCCATCACATTTGGATTCAAGATCGCAAACTGGTATTCGGAGACGCAACGCAATATCGCGCGGTTTAAAGCGGCGGCCGAGGACATGCGCGTGGGGAAGTTTTCTGGTGCGGTGGGAATCTTCGCCCATCTCACGCCGGAACTTGAAGAGAAGATTTGCGCGCGTCTGGGATTGAAGGCAGCGGCGGTTTCATCGCAAGTAATCCAGCGCGATCGTCATGCGCAGTATCTGGCGACCTTGGCAGTGATCGCATCGACGCTGGATAAGATCGCAACTGAAATTCGGCACCTGCAGCGTACAGAGGTGCGCGAGGCCGAGGAGTTTTTCAGCGAAAAGCAAAAGGGATCGTCCGCGATGCCGCACAAGCGGAATCCGGTGACCAGCGAGCAGATCAGCGGACTGGCGCGAGTGGTGCGCGGCAACGCGCAGGCCGGATTCGAGAACGTCGCGCTGTGGCACGAACGCGATATCTCACACTCTTCGGCGGAGCGTGTGATCCTGCCCGATTCGACTACGCTAGTCGACTATCTGCTGAGCAAGACTGCCAACCTGATCGAGACGATGTTCGTGTATCCCGAGCGCATGCGGGCCAATCTGGAAAGTACGCACGGGCTGATCTTCAGCGGACAGTTGCTGCTCGATCTGGTAGAGCATGGAGTTTCCCGCGAAGACGCTTACCGTGCGGTGCAAGCCCACGCCATGCGGGCTTGGAGGGAAGGTCTTAATTTTCACGATCTGGTGATGGCTGACAAGGAAATTACCGGCAAAGTTCCGCGCAAGCAAATCGAGCGTGCCTTCGACTTACAGCGTCAGCTGAAAAATGTGGACAAGATCTTCACGCGCGTGTTTGGAAGCCAAGGCAAGACTGCGAAATCGGACGGGCGCGCGAAACCTCCGCGCGCCCGTCGCCGGCGCCAGTTGTAACCTAGTAATTCAAACCCCATTCGCCTGGAAAAGTTGCGTCCCGCCGATTTTCGTGGCGCGTCGGGCTGGCGCGTCGTCCCTGCCGCTTACGGCTGAGGCTAAAAGCGATGCTTACAGACGATTGATGAGCGACGCCACATAGCCTGCGCCGAATCCGTTATCGATGTTCACCACGCTCACGTTCGAGGCGCAGGAATTCAACATGCCGAGCAACGCGGTCAGTCCCTTGAACGATGCGCCATAGCCGATGCTGGTGGGCACGGCGATGACCGGAACTCCGACCAAGCCTCCGACGACACTAGGGAGAGCGCCTTCCATTCCGGCGCACACAATCACGACGCGGGCCTTCGTCAATGCCTCGCGATTGGCCAGCAGACGGTGAATGCCCGCTACGCCCACGTCGTAGAAGTGTTCGACTTCGTTGCCCATAAGTTCGGCGGTCGCGAGCGCTTCTTCCGCGATCGGAATGTCGCTGGTTCCGGCCGAAACTACGGCGACAAGTCCTTTGCCGTACTGATGCGGATCGCGCTGCAGCACGATGGCGCGAGCCAATTCGCGATATTCCGCAGCACGCACTTTTTTCTTTACCGCTGCAAACTGTTTTTTATCGGCGCGGGTCGCAAGAACATTGCCTCCGTGTTTGGCTAAGCGAGCGAAGATCTGCGCCGTCTGCGCCGGAGTCTTTCCTTCTCCGAAAATCACTTCGGGCATGCCTGCGCGCAAGCTGCGATGATGGTCGACCTTGGCAAAGCCCAGGTCTTCAAACGGCAGGTGCCTCAGGCGATCCACTGCGTCGTCGGGAGTGAGCGTGCCGCGGCGCACCTGTACAAAAAGTTTGCGGATGGATTCGGCGTTCACGGCGGCTTCTAGATTAACATTCGTCGCTACGTGGTGCTGAAATGGTTATCTAGACGCGGCGCGGATTTTGGCGAGCACGGCCGTGCAAACTTTGCGTGCCGCGCCCGGCTTGTCAAGATGCGCGAGGAACAAACGGCGCAAGCCGCTCGGCTTTACTTTGCCTGCAAGATAAACGTTGTAGATCCTGCTTCCGATACAGTATCCCCAGTCTCGAGCAATCGATTCAAACTTCTCCGAATCCGTGCGAATGGCCACCTGTGCGGCTTTTTCACACGCCGCCCGCGATAGCGCGGGTGAATTTTCCATTCCGGGAGCCGGCCGCGCAGGATAAAGCACCCGCGAGCCAAAGTACGCCGCAGCATGCTCAATGACTCGCGTATAAAACGTATCGGCGGTCAAAGTGGAGGTGGCGCTTCCCTGAATCCAATTGCCGTTTGACCCTTGTGCATGTAAGCGCCGAGGCAGTCCCTGGCAGGCCTGGTGCAGAAAGCGCGCCGCGTCTTCGGCGGCGTGCATCATTTGAAATTCACGGATGCAGAATGCATTCACCGGGAGAAAGTAAGCGCTGCCTCGCTCTTGAACGCTCTCCAGCATGGCATCGAGTTGCCTCCCGCCGATGCCTCTGCGTGACAACATGCGGCGCAGCATTGCATCCGAGGAGTTGCCGTGAACTTCAGGCAGCATGTCGACCAGAAACTTTGGCTGGGTGCTGTTGTGCGGCGAATACCGGTTGATCTCAAGAAAGCTGGCCAGGCTGTCGATCAGGTTGTAAATCGTGGGCGCGAAGTCGGGACCGCGATCGCAGCGGCTCCACTGGTCGAGAAACAGGCGATAGCTCTCATACTTTTCGAGCGGTGTAGCATTGAAAACACATAGAACGTCATCATTCACGCGCACGGCTTCGACCTTGTCGATGCGCTCACCAGCAGCGCGCCAATACAGCGCGTCGACGTTCTGTAACACAGTGACGATTCTTGCGCCGGGCATCTCTTTGCGCAGCGCGCGCGGCAGATGGCCGGGAGCAAGGTGCGACTCGCCGAACAGCACGAAGATCACCGCATCGGAGTGCTGTTGGCGAATCTCGGCAAGTTTCGCGGCGGCGTGACGATCGCGGGCGCCGATCTTGCGCAGGTTCTCGCGCGGCATGCAATCGAGGCCATAGATGGCTTCGCCGTGATCGCGAGCGGTGACGAGCAGTTCATGGAACGGCGTCCAGTCATAACCCCAGTCCAGATCGAAGCGAATGCGCTGGCGCAGTTCACTTTCATCGATCTCACGGCGCCACCATTCTTCGAGGATGTGCTGATCGCGGGCAAAGATGGTCTCCACTCCGAGCACGACGCGGCGATCTCCGGCCAGCGCGCGCTGCTCGAGGAGCGATGCGGCATAACGCTGGGCTGCCGGCAGGGCATGGTAGTCGCCAATCAGAACCACGTCGGCTGAGTGCAACCTATCCTGAATCTGCTGGGAATCGAGAACGAGATCGTAGCTGCGGAAGGCCTCGTTGAACTCGCGAAGATATTTGCGGCGACCGTGCGAATCCTGGGCTCGGATTTCGCGCTCCACTCCGGCCAGCGCATGGAGCTGCGCGGCGCTGCGGCGAAATCGCAAGTTGACCGTGGATGCCATAAAGCAGCTTCTAGCGTCTAGCTCCTAGCTAGTAACGTCACTAATCGCCTTGACTCCTGTTCGGCGACTGCCTATGCTCCAAACTTCGGAGGCTCTTTGCCGAATCAACTACCGCAAAATCTGACCGTCGCGACTACTGGCGCCAGCGGCTCCGTGTTTTTGCGACAACTGCTGCTGGCGGTCGAGCGCGATGCTCGCGTTCAAACCGTGAACTTCGTCGCGTCCGACTCCGGCCTACGCGTGCTGGCCGAAGAACTCGGTGTAAAAGGCCGCTCGAATCTTGTGCGACAGATTCTTGCCGGCGAAAAAGCGCAAACCTCAGACCGCGTCACCTCGTCCAAGATCGGCGCTTCATCCAAAGTCTTCGTGTCTTCCAAAATCAAAGAGCAATCGAATGCCGACATTGGAGCCAATGTGGCCAGCGGTTCTTATCCCGCTGACGCCATGATTGTGATCCCATGCAGCATGGGCACTCTGGCCCGCACTGCAAACGGCATCGCATCGCACCTCATCGAACGCGCCGCCGACGTTTGCCTGAAAGAAAAACGTCCGCTCGTGCTGTGCGTGCGCGAAACTCCGCTCAACAAAATCCACATCCGCAACCTCTACCGGGCTGCCGATGCTGGGGCGACCATCTTTCCCCTCATCCCGGCTTTCTACTACGGGCCGGCAACCTTAGATGACATGGCCCGCGAGTTCGCCTATCGCGTGCTCGCTCACATCGGCTTGTCGCAGCCCGACGCCTTCCATTGGAAGGGCTGAATTATCAGAGAGTTACGCCGCTACACTCAAAAGTCCTCGGCCTACGGGAAGATCGGACTTCGCTTGAGGGAATCTCAAGTGTAGAGAGTGAAAAGTGCAGGTCCCAGATGCCTGCTGGTCATGTACGACCGGAGGTGGAGTAGAGCTTTACGACTGCAGCCATGACGGTGATCCTTCAAACCAAGTGCTGCATCGTGGGCGGCGGACCGGCTGGAATGATGCTCGGCTTCTTGCTGGCGCGGGCGGGCGTAGAGATCGTCGTCCTCGAGAAGCACTCCGATTTTCTGCGCGACTTTCGCGGCGATACCATTCATCCATCCACTCTGGAACTGATGCATGAGCTAGGTGTTCTGGAAGAGTTTTTGAAACGGCCTCATCAAGAGGCGCGCGAACTTGCTGGCGAAATCGGGAACGAAACCATCAAGATCGCCGACTTCACGCACCTTCCAACTCACTGCAAGTTTCTCGCCTTCATGCCGCAATGGGATTTTCTCAACTTCATCGTTGAACAGGCGAAACGCTACCCGGGATTTCAGGTAAAAATGCAGGCCGAAGCGACCGATCTCATCGAGGAGAATGGACGAATCGTTGGCGTGACTGCCAAGACTCCTGCGGGCGCGATGGAGATTCGCGCCGCTCTTACCGTCGGAGCCGACGGCCGCCGTTCGATCGTGCGCGAACGCGCCGGTTTGGAAGTGATCGATCTAGGCGCTCCCATGGATGTGTTGTGGATGAAGCTCAGCCGACACCCAAGCGATCCTGGCCAGACGCTGGGCCATGCCGAGGCCGGCAGAATTTTCGTGATGATTGACCGCGAACATTACTGGCAGTGCGGGTTCGTCATTCCAAAAGGCGCAGCGGATGAGATTCGCAACCGCGGGATCGAACAATTCCGCAACGATATTGCCAACCTGGAACCTTTCTTACGCGACCGCGTCAACGAACTGCGGGACTGGAACGACGTAAGCCTGCTCACCGTCAAGGTCGACCGCCTGCGGCAGTGGTGGCGTCCCGGACTTCTTTGCATCGGCGATGCGGCCCACGCTATGTCGCCCGTTGGAGGAGTGGGAATCAATCTCGCGATCCAGGATGCGGTTGCTGCAGCCAACATTCTGGCTTCTAAGCTCGGCGCGGGTGCGCTTACTGACCACGACCTTGCCGCAGTTCAACGACGCCGGCAGTTCCCCACGCGCGCCACCCAGTGGCTGCAAATCCTCGTGCAGAACAATGTGATCAGCCGCGTTCTGGGTAGTACCACGCCGTTCGCAGTTCCGGCCCCGCTGAGACTGATGCAGCGATGGCCGTCGCTGCGGCGCATTCCCGCCCGCGTAATTGGAATGGGATTTCGTCCCGAACATGTGCGAACGTCCGAGTCATCCGATCGTCATCGCTGAGTGCAATCGTCAGAACTGCACGATCCTCAGAACTTCACGACAGCGCCCGCGGAGACTCGGTAGTTGACCTGAGTGTTTTTGAGTCCTTCCAACAGATCGCCACCAAAAGCGTTCGTGTAGAACCTGCCCAGATTGACGCTTGTGTGGTACCAGTCCACCTGTCCCAGACGAACAGCGAAGCGCCGTGTGATTTTGCAATCGACTCCGGCTCCCAGCGCCGCCACAAAATCGTCATAGCTCGTGGCAGCAACACTGATCGGAGCCGCCACGCTGCCGGTAATCGTGCTCGCATCGAGACTCGTTCGATTCCAACCGAATAACGCGTGGGCGAAGGGAGTGAGTCTTGACTTCGTCCGGTAGGAGATCACCGGTCCGACCATGACTGAATAGGAAGTCTCTTTGGGCAATCCGGCGAGCGTTCTGCCGCCCGAGGCCGAAATCGGCGAGCCGTAGCGGCCACCAAAGTCACCCGCGATCCCGAGCCAGCGGCTCAGATTGTACTGCGCCTCCGCACTCCAGCCATGCAAGAAATAAGTTGGCACTGCGAAGGGGTTCGAAGGCTGATTCAAATCCGCATCGAGCAGCGGGCCAGTTAATCCGCCGCGATCGGACCGCAACAATGAATACCCACCGAATACTTCCACCTTCGGTGTTGCATCTTGAGCAAGGACAAACGAACCCATGAGGACAGTCCAAATAATCACCGCCGCAGCAAAACGAATCATTCCACATTCTCCCTATTGAGAATAGCGCATATGCGGCCCACGCTACTAGAAAGGCCGTCTGTATGGCAGATGCTTCTCACCGATTGTATCTATCAATCCATTCATCGAATAAGAATCCGGAATCAGATAAGAACTCGGACGTATGCCTGGGGTTGCCAGCGAAACCTAAATAGCGGCGCGTAAATGCGGTTAAAGGTTTCCGAAATCGCTATGGAACTGCTGGTGAAGCAGAGACAAAGTCTCGAAGAAAACACAAACCCTCGACTGCTCGATGACACGGCTGAACCGGCGGCGCCACGATATTGCTACTTCTGGCACCCACTTTCGTGCCAGTTGACGCACATGCGGATTTCGTAATAATCTTCGATTACACCGGGAAGGAGGTGGTCGAATGACAAGTTCTGATTGTAGTGGCAGTAGTTGTGGGAGTCTAAGACCAGGTGAGGTGGCTGAGACTTAGAGCTGGTTGCTCTAAGCGGGGCTTTCGGACGCTGATCAAAGCTGTGACGCGCCGGGAGCTACAGCCCGCACACTAGCCGGTGAGTACGGATGAGTGCATCGCGTCGGTCGCGCGAAGCCTCGCATCCTTGGGGCTTAGGCCCTGACCCGGGAGTCGCCGTGAGAGGCCACGTAGAGTGACCACCTCTTGGTCAATCCCAACCAGTCCACCGGACGGCCCGCAGGATTACACCTGCGGGCCGTTTGTTTTTTATTATTGGCGAACCGTGCTCGGCGCACTCAGCGTGTCGACAGCTCTGTCGACAAGCTTCCTAGTCTCTCTCCCGCATCTGGTTTTCATCCGCGCGCATTCCCGCGCCAGAAGCCACTGCGGACTCCGCTTTCTTCTTCTGCCAATCCGCTTCGGCCGGCACCGTGATCGCCTCCAGTTTCTTCTTCTTCAAACTGGCGTTGATTCCTGCAAGGTCTTTCTGCGCCAACTTCTGGAAGTCATCGATCACATCTTGCAGCTCATGACCCAGGGATTCTGTCCGCGCGATTTGGTAATCGGTAGGCTTGCCGTCATATCCCGTCACCGCGCCGTAGAGTTGTCCCAACAGTTCGCGGATGCGTTCTTCACCGGTAATCATTCCGCCTTCTTTGGTGGCCACGATCTTGGAGCGAAGCGCATCACAATCCGCAGCAAGTTTCTGCAATTGCGCGCGTAGAGGATCCTTCGCCGTAAGCTTGGCCGCCCGCGCGTTCGCCCCGTCACGCACTCCTTCGATCGCTTCTACTCCATACGTCATGTGCTCCAGCTCTTTGTAAACTTTCATCGAGAGATCGAACTGCGCCTTGCGTTCTTCCATCGAATACTTGGCGCGAGGGTCGATCGCAACATTCAATTGCTCGGTATAAGTTTGATCTCCTTTGGTGAGCTTGACTGTGTACGATCCGGGAAGAACGCGCGGTCCCTGCGCAGCTTCAAACAGGGCTGATGCTGCGGGCGCGACCGCGGGCGGCCTCACGTGCATTCCCCAACCGGCGCGGTTTAGCCCACGATGTTTGCTGCCGGCGACGGTGTCTACCAACTTGCCATCCTGATCGAAAATCTCGATCTTCAAATCGCCGAAGATGTGCCGGCCCTTCTGGTAGTAGGTGATCTGCGCGTCCGTCGGACGATTGCGTCCACGGAAGGTCTCGTCGCCTTCGGACCAGCCTCCGCCCACGTCGAAGTATTGGATCGCAGCGCGACCCGGAAGCAGCGTTGCCTCTTTGGTCATGACTTCAGGGGTGAGCGCGCGCAGCGGCGAGATGTCGTCCACGACCCAGATGCCGCGCCCGTGCGTCGCCAGCACAAGATCAGATTCCCGCGCCTGCAATACGAGGTCATCAACCGCTACTGCGGGAAAGTCCGTTCCCTTATATTGAGCCCAGCGTTGCCCGCCGTCCGCTGAAATCCATAGCCCGAATTCTGTGCCCAGGAAAAGTACTTTGCCGTTGACCGTGTCTTCCTTGATCACGTGCGCGTAGCCGCGCACGCCGCCCTCCTGCGCTGGAAGCGCGGTCCACGTCTGTCCATAGTCCGTAGTTTTGTATAGGTATGGCTTCATGTCCCCGAAGGTGTGACGATCAAACGTGGCATAGGCAGTGCCTTCGTCGAAGCGACTGGCCTCAATGGTCGAGACCCAGGAATTCTTTCCCAGCCCACTGATATTGCCCACCACGTTCGTCCAGGTCTTCGCGCCATCTCGCGTGACCTGCACATTTCCATCGTCAGTCCCGACCCAGATAATTTGACCGTTCTTCGGCGACTCTGAAATCGAATAAATGGTGGTGTGCATCTCGGCCGAGGAATTGTCAACGGTGACGCCGCCGGATTCTTCCTGCTTCTGCTTCTCCGGATCGTTGGTCGTCAGGTCCGGAGAGATCCGATCCCACGACTGCCCGTGATCGCGCGAGCGGAATAAGTACTGCGCCCCAATGTAAAGCGTCCCTTTCTCGTTGGGACTCATGTGAATCGGAGTGTTCCAGTTGAAGCGCAGCTTCTTCTCGTTGTAATTCGGCCAGGGATGGATGTCGCGAGTCTCGTGCGTGTAGCGATTCACGCGTCCAATCTCGCCACCCTGCGCCTCGGCGTAAAGGTAATCTGGATCTGAGGTGTCTTCGAACATCCAGAAACCGTCGCCGCCGAACATGTTTTCCCAGCGGGAGTTTGTGATGCCGCCCGGATATGTGGAATCGCCGACCCACGAACTGTTGTCCTGCAAGCCGCCGTAGACGTGGTACGGATCGGCGTTGTCGGTGCTCACGTGATAGAACTGAGAAACCGGCAGGTTCATCTGGTGCTTCCAGCGATTGCCGCCGTCTTCGCTGCGCCACAAGCCGCCATCGTCGCCAGCAATCACGACATTCGGATTCTTGGGATTGATCCACACGTCGTGGAAGTCGCCGTGCGCTCCGCCGGAAACTACGTTAAAGGTCTTTCCGCCATCGTTGCTCAACAGCAAAATGAGATCGGGTTTGAAAATTTTGTTTTCATCTTTCGGATCGACGATCAGGTTGCCGAAATAAAAAGGACGCCAAACCATATAGTTGCTGGCATCGAGCTTGGTCCATGATGCTCCGGCATCGTCGGAGCGGTAGAGCCCTCTTCCCTTTTCCGCTTCGATGTTCGCGTAAATGACCTGCGGTTTCGATGGCGCAACTTGCACCGCGATGCGGCCATACGGTTTCGCCGGCAGTCCCTTGGTGTTGCTGTCGTTGATTTCATTCCAGGTCGCGCCACCGTCAATGGATTTAAACAGCCCGCTGCCCGGGCCTCCCGAGCGGAACGTCCAGCCTTGCCGCCGGAAATCCCACATCGCCGCGTAGATGGTTTTCGGTTCCTGCTTGCTACGCGCGATCATGGCGCAGCCGCTCGAACCGTTTGCGCCCGCCAGAACTTTCTTCCAGGTCTTGCCGCCGTCGCTGGTCTGGAAGACTCCGCGTTCATCGTTGTCATCCCACAAATGCCCGGTGGCGCAGACCAACACGTCGTTGCCATCTGCTGGATTCACCAGAATCTTGACGATGTGTTCGCTGTCTTTCAGACCAATGTTGGTCCAGTTCTCGCCGCCATCGGTTGACTTGTACACGCCATCGCCCACCGACACGCTGTTACGTGTCCAGGCTTCGCCGGAGCCCACCCAGACCGTTTTTGAATTCGACGGATCAATCGCTACCGCGCCAATCGACTGCACATCTTCACGGTCGAACACCGGCTTGTAAGTGGTGCCACCGTTCACCGATTTCCAGACTCCGCCGCTGGCTGCGCCCACGAACACAGTGATGCGGCCATCTTCTTCTACCGCGTCCAGCGCGGCGATGCGTCCGCTCATGGTGGCCGAGCCGATGTTGCGGGCAGGCAGGCCGGAAACGGTCGCCGAGTCGAAGCGATAGGCAGCGGCAGCCTGGTTCGCGGCCTGCCCGGGCGAGCACAGCGCGGCTCCGGCGATTAACACCATCACTCCCCAGGAATTGCGAGCGGATGCTTTCATAGTTACGAGTCCCTTTCCGTGCCAATGATTTTCGTTGTGTTCTTCATTTCCGCGAAATCAGCGAATCCAAATCAGTGCACTCCGACCATGCCTGACTTCTTCTCCTCGGTCCTGAGCGAGGCCGGCAGAGCGAAGTCCGAATCTGAGATAGGTATGTTCACTTCAATCTTTTCAATCGTAGTCGTCTGTGCGCCAGGATTATTTCTCGATCCCTCGGAAATCGAGAAGGGATACATGACTCCGTTCACCGGCTTGTAAGAGCCGATGTCCACCACGCGTTCTCGCACTGAGCCGCGGACAAACTGCCGAATCTCCCTGCGGATTTCGAGGTAAGTATCGGGGTCGAGAAAGTAATAAATAATGTCGCCATTTTTCAGCGTGACCCTCAGCCGGAGGGCGTCATCGCCATCTACAAGATCGTGCCCGAGATACTCGACCTTGTTGCCTTTTTCCGCATAGTCGACGAGCGGACCATCGAAATCGGAGGCGAGAAGCAAGTCCTTCGCCGAATCCTCGCCCATCAACTCGGGATCTTTGCGCCCACGGAAGGGCTGAGTTTGCCAGCCGGTCGAACCGTCGTAAGCCTGGATCGCCGTCATACCTTGTATGGTGACGGTTTGACGAACAAAATCGGGACGGGCGTTGGTTTGCGTGAAGGCGACTGTACGACCTCTGGCACTCTTCACTCGACCGCTCATACGCCGGGTCTTGGCGGACTTAATTTTTTCCATCCCGCCTTTGGCTTCGATGTTCTTGTTGATCAGTTCCTCTGCCGTTTGTGCGTAGGTGAACGCGCTGAGGCACGACACCGCCGCCAGAACAAATACCGCGCGACGCATGCGCGAACTAGTGTTTTTGAGTGTGGTCTTCATTTCAGCGAATTAGTGAACACCGACCATGCCGGACTTCTTCTCCTCAGTTTTCAGAGACGCCGGCAGGTTAAAGTCCGCCGGATCGATGGTGACGTTCGGCTCGATCTTCTGAATTGTGGTTGTTTGTTCGTCGGGGTGGCTCTTCGACCCCTGTGAGATCGAGAAGGGATACATCACGCCCGCCACAGGCTTGTAAGAACCAAAGCCCACCACGCGGTCGCGCACCGAGCCGCGGATAAACTGCTGGATCTCGCGGCGGATCTCGATATAGGTATCGGGATCCAGGTAGACATAAATGATGTCGCCATTTTTCAGCGTCACCTTAAGCCGTAGCGCATCGTCGCCGTCCACAACATCGTGGCCCATATACTCGACAGTGCTGCCCTTCTCTTTATAATCCACAAGAGGGCCGTCGAAGTCGGCGTCCAGCAGCAGGTCACGCAGGTCATCCTCGCCCATCAACTCCGGGTCTTTCTTTCCGCCAAAGGGCTGGATCAGCCACCCGGCCGCGCCGTCATAAGCCTGCACAGCCGTCATGCCTTGCAGCATGAAAGTCTCGCGGATCAGGTTCGGCCGCTGATTTTCCTGACCCACGGAGGCGGTGAAGCCCCCGCCGCCCTCAAACTTGGCCGTTATCCGGAGAGTCTTGATGGCCTTCATCTTTTCCATCCCGCCCCGGGCCTGGATGTTCTTCGCAATAAGTTCGTCGGCGGTTTGGGAGGAGGAAAAGATACTGAGGCAAAATACTGCAACCAGCACGGTCAACGCATGACGCATCAAGCAGGCTCCTATTGTTAAGGGACTTAACTCTACTCGGTAGTAGACGTTTGGTTCAAGTCTTGGGAAGCAACTAGACGTCGATCACCTTTGAAAGGTACCGCAGAAGCCAGCTATTGAAACTGATACCCCGGCTTAGCCGTGCAACGGTAAACTCGCCCTCGGTCGGGATTGACCGCGCTATCGCAACTGGCCCAGCTCAAGAACAGCGAGGGTCCCATCGGGAAAATAATGGTCTGCCCGTCCACGTCCGCCTCAATCGTCACACTCCCGGCAGCAGAGGGCAACGTAAATGAGAGTCCCTCCCCGAGGATGACCGGATAGGACCAGCGTTCCATCTGGCTCGCCATAGGCCGAAAGACCTCGGCTTCCAGCACAAACGTCGCGGTGTCAGACCAGTCGCGCGCCGAGACCGTGATGACCTGGCCGCCCTCCGAAAAGTGGTCAGCTTCAATTCTGGTGAAGGGACAAGGCCCAGCAATGCACGACGCTCTGGCATTGCGAAATTGATTGCCCGCGCCAGCGTCCAAAGTAGCCGAACCGACGGCCGCCTTCCATTTTCCGTCGGGCGAGCATGGTGACTGGCCCTTGCAGAGTACATTGCCCTTATTTTCAATTTCGAAAGTCTTAACCGCGCTTCCCACATTCTGATCGGTTTTTCCCTTGACGGTATATCTGACGCGAATGTTGGCCACCTTCACTTCCGGCTGATTCTTCGGCACGGGATCGACGGAGATCGGAACGAGATGGACCACATAAAGCTGGTTCGTGACATATTCATCCAGTTCGAGCGGACGGTATTGCGGATGGCGAAAATCCAGAACAATAGGGTGCCCTCTGCGAATGGGTTTGCGCAGCTTAAGCTCGAAAAGCCCGGAAGAGTCGGTCGTGGCGCCAGAGGGAGCGAGATCGCCGGCAGAGATTGCAACTCCGCCGATCGGCAACTGTTTGCGAGGGTCCGAATCCTGGACGAGAACGGCGCCGCGCAGCGTAACTGGTCTCTGCCAGCCGATCAGCGCAACAGCGACGGCGGCGAGCATTAGAACAACAAACAAAGCGATCCAACCCTCGATTTTGTGAATGCGAGTCATGAGCAGATCATCAGCGCCAACTTCAGCGGCAACTTCCTAAGATGCCGTTCTCGGCTCGAACGTTTCAGACCGGCGGCAACGGCAAACAGTTTACCTGCATCCCTAAATCCTCTCATAAAGATACGAATAGGAATTATCCGTCGGTTCCGTCCCATAGCTGGCATCGACTCTGCTGTTGAGTCACTTTTCTTACGTTGCCGTGATCGTTGCCACGCCTTTAAGTTGGTTACGACAAAGTTTGTTACGATCAATGAACACGAACGAATGACTGATCCCAAACATAATCTAATTTCGCGCCGTCAACTCCTGCGCCAGGCTCTGGGTACAAGCCTTTGCCTTCCCTTTGCAAACTTCCTTGGAACTTCGCTCGCCCAGGCGCAGACCTCTGCTTCAGCGCGCCCTGTTGCACCCATGGCACAGGCACTATCGCCCGAAGACGACGACTTTCTGAACGAAGTGGAGAAGGCATGTTTTCTTTTTTTCTGGGAGCAGGGCAACGCGAAAACGGGGATGGTCAAGGACCGCTGTAATGTTCACACTGACAAGCAGGGAGTCGCCGCCAGCATCGCCGCGACCGGCTTCGGCCTTACCGCGCTCTGCATCGGGGAGCAGCGCGGCTTCATCGCCACCGACGACGCCATCGAGCGCGTTTTCGCCACGCTGCGCTTTCTGTGGAAGAAGCTGCCCAACCACCGCGGTTTCTTCTACCACTTCGCCAACCCTGAAACCGGTGAGCGCATGTTCGACTCCGAAGTGTCTTCGGTGGATACGGCGATTCTCCTGTGCGGAATCCTCACCGCCCGCGAACATTTCCGTAATCCCGGGGTCACGCAACTCGCCAATCTGATCTTCAATCGCGTCGATTGGACCTGGCTCTCGGAGGATACCTCTCTGCTGACTCACGGCTGGACGCCGGAAGTCGGGTTTCTGCCCTCGCGCTGGGATTACTACAGCGAGCTGATGATGATGTATCTGCTGGGCATGGGATCGTCGACCTACCCCCTGAAGCAGGAAGTTTGGAACGCGTGGAAGCGCCTGACATTTGAATACGATGGCATGCGGTATATCGGATCGTTCGCCCCGCTCTTTGTGCATCAGTTTTCGCAGGCCTGGTTTGATTTTCGCGGCAAGCGCGACAAATACGCAGATTATTTCCAGAATTCCGTGACTGCCACTGAAGTGCATAAACGTTTTTGCGTGGAACTTGCCACCCAGTTTCCGGACTATAGCGACGATCTTTGGGGAATTTCGGCTTCGGACTCCGAGCACGGATACGTGGCCTGGGGCGGCCCACCTGCCATGGGTCCTATTGATGGCAGCGTCGTTCCAAGCGCGTCCGCCGGCTCATTGCCATTCTTGCCTCCGGCCACGCTGCGTGTCCTGAAAAACATCCGTAACCGCTATCCATCGGCTTGGAGCAAGTATGGATTTGTGGACGCATTCAACCCTCTCAAGAACTGGTACGACACCGATGTGATTGGAATTGACACGGGAATCACCCTGTTGATGGCTGAGAACCTGCGAACCGGCTTTGTCTGGGACACTTTTATGAAAACTCCTGAAGCTCAGCGTGGAATGGAACGAGCCGGATTTCATAAGTACCAGCGCTAAAAACCATCCGTAATCGTCCTGCTTCGCACCTTGCGCATGACCCGCCATCCGGAGTTTTCCCCGTCCAAGCCAACCGGTAGGGCAGTTTTCTCATCGAAGGTTTACTCTATGAGTTGACCCTGGCTTTTCTGAATTTCGTTTTTTGCCTGGGAATTGATTCGCAGACACTCGGAGTCTCCGCCGCTTCGACTGCCACGTGGGGCCGTTCGAGTGCCGGAGGAAACTACCTCAGGCAAACGGGGTCCATGCTTGGTCCAGTCATGAGTGGAGAACCTGAGTTCCGGGGAGGGTGGCGGGAGAGATTCTCAGCTCTCCGCAATGTTCCTGCTGTCCTGCGCTTTGTGTGGGAGTCCGGGCGCGCCGTAGTCGTTCTCGGTCTGATCTCCCGCGTTCTTGCCGCTCTGCTTCCGCCCGCGCTGTTCTGGGTTTCAAAGCTCATCGTCGACACTATCTTTCGTATCTTAACCGCTCATCAGCCTGTCGGGCGACGGCTTTGGTGGCTGGTCGCCGCCGAGTTTGCCTTGGCAGTTGCCGCCGGAGTGCTCGGCCGTGTGATCGACTATCTCGACGCCCTTCTTGCCGGCAAGTACACGCACCACGTGAGCGTTTGCGTCATGGAGCACGCCGCCGGGTTGGACCTGATGGCCTACGAAGATCCCGCCTTCTACGACCGGCTGGAACGAGCCCGCGTTCAAGCCACCGACCGGCTGTACATGATTCAGGCCATCGGACGTCTCATCCAGCAAGTCATCACGACCATCACATTGTCGATCTCCATCATGGTGTTTTCGCCCTGGCTTTTGATCTTGCTGGTTGTGGGAGTGATACCGGCGTTTGTGGGTGAGACTCATTTTGCGTTTCTGGGATACGCCAAGAATTTTCGCCAGACACCCATCCGTCGGCAGCTTGACTACCTTCGCATTCTGGGCGGCAGCAAAGAGGCAGCCAAGGAACTCAAGCTATTCGGCCTGAAAGATTTTCTCACTGGCAGATTCAAAGGGCTTTCCACTCAGGTTTACGAAGAAGACATTGCTCTGGCGCGCCGCAAGGTGGTTGCAGGCGGATTTCTCTCCGCGATCGGCACCGCCGGATACTACACCGCCTACGTATTCGCGGTTTGGCAAACGGTCACCGGCGTCTTTAGTTTCGGTACTCTCACTCTTTTAGCGAACGCCATTCGAGAAGCCAGCTCGAACTTGCAGCAGACTTTTTCCACGCTTTCCACCATCGCCGATCAGGCCTTGTTCCTGACCGACCTCATCGCATTTTTCGAGATGCGCCCTACGATCCAGTCGAAGCCCAATGCTTTGACGGCCCCGCGTCCCATCCGGCGCGGATTCGAATTTCGCAACGTTTCCTTTCGCTATCCGGGAAGTTCGCGTCTCATCCTGAACGGATTGAATTTTCATCTGCGCCCCGGCGAGCGAGTCGCGCTGATCGGTGAAAACGGCGAAGGCAAGACCACCATCGTCAAGCTGCTGACTCGCCTCTACGATCCAGTGGAAGGCCAAGTTTTACTCGACGGCGTGGACCTGCGCGAATACAACCTTGAAGATCTGTATCGCGAAATTGGCGTCATCTTTCAAGACTTCATGCGTTACGAAATGACCGCGCGGGAAAACATCGCAGTCGGAAAAATTGAGCAGATCGATAACCTGCCGCTGGTCCAGCAGTCCGCGCAGAAAAGCATGGCAGAAGACGTGGTGGCAAAACTTCCCTCCGGGTATGAGCAGATGCTCGGCCGCCGCTTCGATGGCGGAGTCGATCTCTCCGGCGGCGAATGGCAAAAAATTGCGCTGGCTCGAGCATATCTGCGTGACGCGCAGGTACTCATCCTCGATGAGCCCACGTCGGCGCTGGATGCGCGCAGCGAGTATGAAGTCTTTCAGCGCTTTGCCGAATTGACCGCCGGCAAGATGGCCTTATTCATTTCCCACCGCTTCTCCACGGTACGGATGGCAGACAGAATCGTGGTGCTCGAGAACGGGCGCATCGCAGAAGAGGGGAATCACGATGCACTGACGAATCTCGGCGGCCGCTATGCGGAAATGTTCGAACTGCAGGCTGCCAGTTACCGGTGAAGGCGCGAATACAGAAAGTGATCGATAAAGGTAGGAAAGACGGAAACATGGTTCCCAAAACTCAGACCCTCGGCGTCATTGGAGAAGTCATTGGAGAAGTCATTAGAGAAGAAGAGCAACTTCATTCTTCGAATGGCAATGGGGCAGAGCCTCGGCCCATGCACAGTTCCGCGACCGAGCTCGCCGCCAGTCTGAGTTGGATGCCGGGAACATCGTCGGGCACGTTCGAGCGGCGCTGCCAAAAGCTCGCCGACTCCTTCAATACGGTATTCAAGAACGTGGACGCGGCCTTCGCCAAGGCTCCCGACTCCGAAGACCTGCTGTGGCTCCGTGACAATGCGCAGCTGCTTCGGTCTGGAACACGCGGCGCGGCCAGTGAACTCGGCCCGCTGACAGACCTTCCTCACGTCACCAGCAAGGGCGAAATCATCCCGCGAGTGCTGGCAATCACTCAAGGTTTTTTCGATGAGACTGACTTCACGTTCGGCGAAAACAAGTTCGCCGAGTTTTGTATCGCGTTCGAGGAAATCACACCTCTCCAGTTTCACGAAATTGGCGCGCTCGTACCGTCACTGAAATTGGTCTTGTTGGAACAGATTGCCACTCGGGGCAGCGCTCTTATAAAAGATCCCACGAATAAGCCGCACAAACGCGTCACCACCTGCATTCGAAGCTTGGAAAGTGTAATGCAAGCCTCGTGGGCGGACGTGCTGGAGCAGTTGGTTCCATTCGACGGGATTCTGCGCCAGGATCCCGCTGTCGCCTATTCCGCACTCGACGTGGAAACCCGGAACGTGTATCGCGAGCGAGTCGCACGAATCGCTCAGCGTTCGGACCGAACCGAGTCAGCGGTCGCACAAGAAGCTCTCACCCTGGCTCGGCAGGCTCACGAAAAGGAATACCGCGACCCCAGGATCGGCTTGCGAGAAAGCCATGTTGGTTTCTATTTACTAGCTGAAGGAGCCGAGTTTCTGTGTCAAACAGTCGGTTTTCATCCGACCTTCGGTGAACGCTTCCGAACGTGGCTGCGCAGGCATCCCGACGAATTCCTTCTGTTCGGAATCTCAGCGCTGACTCTAGCCATCATCGCCGTGACTCTATGGCTGCTGACTTCCGCCGCGACTTCATTGGTCCTCGTGCTGCTTTCGATGTTGATTTTGTTATTGCCAAGTTCCCAGGCAGCGGTTCAGCTGATGAACTATCTGACCACCAACCTGATGCAAGTCGAAGCGCTGCCCAAGCTCGACTTCGCGAAAGGTATTCCCGACGATTGCGTGACGCTGGTTGCGATTCCCACGCTTCTGCTTAGTGAGAAGCAGGTGCACACGCTGGTTGAAAACCTGGAGGTTCGCTTCCTCGGCAACCATGATCGCAATATTCACTTCGCGCTGGTGTCGGATCTGCCGGACACGTCTCATCCCGCTCCCGAAGAAAATGCGCTGGTGGCGCTGTGTTCGAGATTAATCGGCGAACTCAATGAAAGATATTCCGGCAAGAATATGGGCTCGTTTTTCCTGCTCCATCGCCACCGCGTCTACAACCCGCGCGAGGGAGGATGGATGGGATGGGAGCGCAAGCGCGGCAAACTCCTCGATCTCAATCAATTGCTGCGTCAGCAATACGATAGTTTCCCGGTGAAGGTCGGCGATCTCTCGATCCTCCCCAATGTCCGCTTCGTGATCACGCTCGACTCCGATACTGAACTGCCTCGCGGGTCTGCGCATCGGCTCGTGGGAGCGCTCGCGCATCCTCTAAATCAGGCGATCATCGACCCGGTCAAGAATATCGTAGTCGCGGGATATGGCATTTTGCAGCCCCGAGTCGGAGTCAGTGTACAGTCGACCACGCGCTCACGCCTGGCAGCCATCTTCGCAGGCGAAACCGGACTCGATCCCTACACACGCGCAATTTCCGATGTCTATCAGGATCTGTATGGAGAAGGCAGCTTTACCGGCAAGGGCATCTACGAAGTCGATACCATGTTCCGTGTTCTGAACCGCCGCTTTCCGCGCAACGCCCTGCTCAGCCACGACCTGATCGAAGGTGCTTATGCGCGCGTCGGGCTCGCGACAGATGTTGTAGTAATTGAGGATTACCCCTCGCATTTCAGCGCCTATAACCGGCGGAAACACCGCTGGCTGCGCGGCGATTGGCAGATTGTGGAATGGTTAACCGACCTCGTCCCCGATGAATCTGGCGGGAGGGTTCCGAATCCTATCTCGCTGGTTTCGCGCTGGAAGATCCTCGACAACCTGCGTCGCAGCCTCGTCGAACCGGCAACGTTTGTGTTGCTTTTGTTTGGATGGCTGGTGATGGGCCATCCCGTGCTGTGGACACTCGCCACAATTTGTATTCTGTTTGTTCCAGCGTGGGGAGAATTTGGTTTTGGACTGGTTCGCGCCGTAGCAGCGCGGCAGTTGCGAATGGCCGGCGACGCTCTGAGCAATCTGTTTTCCGCCAACTTTACGGTCTTGCTTACGCTGACCCTCCTGGCCCACCAGACGTTATTGTCGCTTGACGCCGTGCTGCGCGCACTGGTGCGGCGGGTCACACACGAGCGCATGCTCGAGTGGGAAACCGCCGCGCAAGCGGAACTGGGAGAGCGCCGCACACAAGTCGATCGCTACATCGACTGGACGCCTTTTCTCGCCGTCGGTTTGGGCTTTCTGATTTGGTGGGTGCGCCCCGAATCGCTGCTGGCCGCCTCTCCCATTCTTGGGCTATGGGCTTGCAGCAAATTCATGGTGGACTGGCTAAACGCTTCTCCGCTACAAGCGGCGCCAGAACTCGAGCACCGCGATGTCGCGCTTCTGCGCAAAGCAGCTTTACATACCTGGCGCTATTTCGCGGAATTCTCCAACGAAGAGCACAACTGGCTCGTGCCCGATAATATCGAGCAAACTCCGCGCAAGATTGCGGCCAGCGTATCTCCGACGAACGTCGGACTTCTTCTGAATGCAAGGCAGGTCGCAAACGAATTCGGATATCTCACGATTCCAGAGTCTGTGGAACTCACGCAGAAAACGCTGACTACAATAACCAGTCTTCGGAAGTATCGCGGACACTTGTTGAACTGGTATGAAACTCGTTCTCTGGAAGCGAAGCCGCCGTTTTTCGTGTCGTCAGTGGACAACGGCAACTTGGTAGCCTCTCTCTGGACCTTGCAGCAAGGATGTCTCGATCAGCTTCGCCGGCCCCTCGTTTCGAAAGCGCTGGCCGGGGGCCTGCTGGACCATCTTCAAGTCCTCGTCACACTGCGGGTTCTCCCCAAGCGCGTATTTTCGCGCTGCGAAACAGAGTTCCAAGGCAAAGATTGGCTGACGCCAGTCTTGAATTTCTCCGAAGAAGTTCTCGGCGACAACAACCCCAGAGCGAAGGCTGGCGACGATTCCGATATTGCGTGGTTCCGCGAGCAAACGCACGTGAGAATCCATAAAATTCGCGACGTGGTGCGAACCTATTTGCCTTGGATGCTTCCGGAGTTCGAGCCACTTCAAAAGCAATTGGCAGACGCTGCGAACCCCGCAGACAAAGTCCCCCTGCAGCAACTGCCAGATTTTATTTCAGAACTCGAAGCTCGTCTCGATAACACGCTGCAATCGGATCGAAATGGGAACGTGTCGATCGGCGAGCGCCTTAAGCCGATGCTAGCGGAAGCGCAGCAGAATGCGCTTCGTCTCATCATCGATCTGCGACAAATCAGCGGACAGGCCCGCGACCTGGCAAATGCGATGGACTTCAGCTTCCTGCTCGATAAACAGCGCCTGCTGTTGTCAGTCGGTTTCGACGCCGGGTCCGAAGAACTCCAACCCTACTGTTACAACTTGCTCGCCACCGAACCTCGCACCGCAGTTTTCATCGCGATCGCCAAAGAAGACATCCCGCAGGATTGCTGGTTCCGGCTCGACCGCCCTTATACCAGCGATCACGGCCGCCCAGTCCTGCTCTCCTGGACAGGCACCATGTTCGAATACTTAATGCCTTCGATTTGGATGCGTACTTATCCCAACACATTGCTCGACCGCGCGAGCGTGGCGGCTGTGCGCTCGCAACAGGCCTACGCCACTCAGAAACATATTCTCTGGGGCATCTCTGAATCGGCGTGTGCGAAGCGCAACGAAGCAGGAGATTACCACTACGAGGCGTTCGGCGTGCCCAGCCTCGCGCTGCGCAAAAACGGATCGGAGCCCCTGATCGTTTCTCCGTATTCTACTGTTCTGGCCCTGAGCGTAGATCCCAAAGGCGCACTCAGCAATCTGCATCGCATGAAAACCCAGGGATGGTTCGGCCCCTACGGATTCTATGAGGCCGCCGACTACTCGCGCCGCCGATTTTTCGGCGCCCGGTACGAACTCGTTCAATCCTGGATGGTCCACCACCAGGGAATGAGCCTGCTCTCACTGGCCAACTTTCTTTGCGATAATATCGTGCAACGATGGTTCCATTCCGATCGGCGAGTGCAAGCCACTGCATTGCTGTTGCAGGAGAAGCCCGTCGCCCACAGTCCGAACTAGGGGAGACTAGAGTGAGGGTGGAGCAGCGCTTCAGCGCTGCGTTACGCGCCTGACTTTATGAAGCGGGCGTTGCCCCCGAGTCCAACGACTCGCGTGATCTACGTCACAGCCTCAAGCCCGTTAATTCGCTACAGTATCGTCAGGATGAGCGGATTCTCCATTCTTACCAACCGCAAGCGCGCGATCGTCGCGCTCGCTCACTCCCTCGTGTTCCTCCTGATCGCGGTACGGCAGATGGTTGCAGCCACCCCGGCCGCCGGCGTCTGGATAACATCCGCAGTGCGCCCGGGCACTTGGATTCTTTGCGGAATTTTCGCGATCGTCTCTTCCATCCTCTTGTGGCTCCTGATAATTTCCCGCGGATGGATGGAGAAAATCTATTTCGCATTCTGCACTATCAGCGCGGGCTCAGGCCTTCTACGGACCGCGGCCGGCGACCAGGTTTTTCACACCGGCCTCTACATAAGAGTAGTCATGCTGGTCAGCGCGGCTCTGGTTGGCCTGCTCATCGTTCGCACGCACTCACGTTCGGATTCAGAATGCGCTGAGAGCGTTTCGTAAGACGAATTTCTTTTACTGTAAACCACCCCTCTGACGTATGATGTCGCGCCATGGCGAGAATTGATCCCGAACGGGAGAGACAGCGACTCATCGATTTCTATTCCGGCCAGATGGACGGTGAGTTGGAGAAGGTCGCCACGCAAGCCTATGAACTCACCGATCTGGCGCGAGAGGCCTTGAAAGCGGAGATTGCGCGCAGAGGTCTCGGCGTCGACCTCACGGAGGACGCTCCTATCATCGCCCGGAAAGAGTCGCCGGTCATGCCCGGCGACCCGCCTCCACCAAAGCCGATGTCCGAGCCTGCGACGCTCGATGGCGAATTCGAACTGCGGAATCTGGTGACGATTCGCCAGTTCAGAGACTTGCCCGAAGCATTATTGGCCAAAGGAAGCCTCGAGTCGGCAGGGATTGACGCCGTTCTGACGGATGAAAACATCGTGCGTCTGGACTGGTTCTGGTCGAACTTGATGGGCGGAATTAAATTGAACGTCGATCCGGAAAATGTTGAGGCCGCGAATAGCATCCTCGATCAGCCAATTCCAGACAACTTCGATGTACCAGGAGTCGGGGAGTACGAGCAGCCGCGCTGCCCGAACTGTCAGTCTCTCGACGTAAATTTTCAGGAATTGGATCCCGCTGCTTACGCCAGCCTCATACTCGTGCCAGTTCCCTTTCATCGCCGCGCGTGGCGATGCCATTCATGCCGCGCCGAGTGGGAAGATGGTGAAACCGACGGTGGCAGCGAATCCCATCCCTAAAATGTTCAGTTGGCCGACTGCGGTCAATCGCAGTATCCTTGCCCAGTGCCCTATCTGGACGAATCCTATCTGGACGAACAACGCGAACGGCGGCGGCTGGCGGCGAACTACGCCGGCATGACCGACGGAGAGTTGCAAATGCTCGCCCAGAGCGCAGAGTCTCTAACCGAGCTAGCCTGGGACGCGCTCGAAGATGAAATGGACCACCGGCATCTCGAATACGCCGACGATCTGACGCAGCAACCGCGGCAGGAAATCGAAATGCGAGAGCTAGTGACGATCCGGCAGTTTCGCGATTTGCCGGAAGCGCTGCTCGCGAAAGGCAGTCTGGAGTCATCCGGCATCGAATGTTTTCTAGCCGACGACAACCTCGTCCGGCTCGATTGGTTCATTTCAAATTTCATCGGCGGCATTAAACTCAACGTCCGCGCCGCCGATGCAGCGAACGCACAGAAACTTCTTGACGAGCCGATTCTCGAAGGCCTCTACGTGCAGGGCATCGGCCTCTACGAACAGCCGCGCTGTCCCAACTGCCAGTCGCTCGATGTGAACTTCCAGGAGTTAGACCGTCCCATCGCCTACATGAGCGCATTCCTCCGCTTGCCTATGCCCGTGCAGCGGCCGGCTTGGCGTTGTCATGCGTGTGATGCGGAGTGGGCCGACGACGGCGGGACTGAATCCCATACCTAAGGAAGCGATCGGCAACAAAGCGACTCCACCGCAATCTCAGGCAGAGGCTCCGGCTCCTCCTTCCCGCTGCGCCACCAAAAAGCTGCCGATGGCTTGCTTCAACTCAGAGTCCACCTCGTCCGCAATGATCATGATATCGGGCAGTACTGAGGTGAAATCCACGGTGGAAAGGTTACGTTGGATGGTCTCGAAGATGCTAACCTGCAGCAGTCGCGACTCCTGTACGATCAGGGGCGCCGTGTAGCCCTGGCGATAGCGGCTTTGTCCGTGCGCTACCGCCGCGGGACTGGCACTGTCAATCGCTTCTATCTCGCGGGTGCCGCGCAGCCGCGCCGTGATGCTTTTGATCATTGCTGGAAGATATGCGCTGCGTTCTTCCGCTGAAATCGGGAGGGCGGCCAATGCTTCCGCTCCTTTCACTCGCTCCAGCCAGCGTGCAATCAAGATGGCGGCGTCGCGATCCAGAATGGCGGCGGCGCCTTCCTTCGCTGGACGCGGAGAAGACAGCGCCGTCAGCTTCCCTTTGTCCATGAGCCGCGGAAGCCGCGTGGCATCGAAGGGCTTCACCAGAACTTCATCAGCCTGCAGAAGAATGGCGTTCATGGCTTTTTGCACGTCGGGAAAATCGCTAACCACCAGGGTCAACGCATTGGGCTGGCTGTGGCGCATCGCCGTTACCACGGCAAAGCCGTCTCCGGCATCCGGCATGTGAAGATCGGTGATAAGAACGTCGAAGCGCTGCGCGGCGATCTGCCTAAGGGCATCGGTAACGGAAGTCGCTAAAACCACCTCGCAGTTTTGTGTTTCCAGAGACCTTCGCGTCAGTAAACGGTCGTTCTCGTCGTTATCGACCAGTAGAACCTTTGGTCGCTTCATAAGATTAGCCATCTCGGTCGTTCGTATGGCTTGAGGCGATGGGCCACCGTCGGCGGCCTTTTCCATGACTACGGGATGCGGTTCCTTTAACACGGGATAGGGTTGTTCTGGCAGCAACATGATTTATCACCTACCCGAAGTTTAGAGTCATGGGAAGCATTAGGGTGTTCAAAAAAGGCCGTGTGGAAAAATCCAAGGTGCGTTTAATCCGGGAAACGGAAAGATGCCAAAAATGGCAGTCATGGCGGCGGCCACGCTGTCCCAACTGCCAGCCGTTTCGATGTGAACTTTCAGGAACTGGACCGTCCCATCGCTTACATGAGTGCATTCCTCCGCGTGCCCATGCCCGTTGCAGCGCCCTGCCTGGCGCTGCCATGCGTGTGATGCAGAGTGGGCAGACGATGGGGATGGTGCCAGGTAGGAACGGCGGTCGCATCTTTTTCACGACAGCCTGAATTATGGAAAGAAGTTCGGCAGAACAGCAGGAACCCGGTTTCGATACGCAACATACTCCTCGCCAAATCTCTTTTCGAGTTCCGCCTCTTCCATGCGAATCATTACAAACCCTGTAGCTACCGCAAAAGCTGTCAATACCCAGCAGACAGCCAGGCCGGTGCCCAGGCTCCAAGCCAGCATCTCGAAGAGATGTCCCAGGTAGACGGGATGGCGAACGCGGGCGCGAATGCCTGTGGTGACAAGACATTGATGGCCGTGGTAAGCCAGGACTTCGGGCAATCCGCCAAGCTGGCTCAGGCTGAAGTCGGCGCGAGAAAGTTTATAAAGCACAAGGCCGCCGCAGAACAGAATTCCGGCGGGAATCCACATCCATCTATTTTCATAGAGCGTGACCCCGCGCCAGGGCGCCGTGATGGCGGCCACGAGAGCCCACATTCCCATCCAGATGGGAAGGAGAATTCGGTACGGGGATCGCCGGCGCGAACGCCAAAACGGTGCCAGCGGATGGATCAGGAGCCAAAACGCTGGGATGGTTGAATAGACCACGCATGCGGCCCATCCAACAGTTCTTAGTCCTTGCACGGATCGATCTTCGGGGATTCGGGGCCGGGTTCAGTGGTTCCGCATCCAGCCTCGATTTCTGCGAGCATGCCATCGATAGCAGCCGTCGGAAATTCGTATTGCGCGGCAATTCTTATAGTTTGGAGTTTCTGGACAACGCCTTTAGTCACTTCTAGCTCAGCCATATTCCAAGTTTACCCGACTTGTCCCCAACTGCAACGGCAGAACAGGCTCTCGGGCTTCGCTCGCCTGGACAACCCTGGAGGCTGTCCCCACATGCGGAATGGTCCTGTGCGGAGACTCGTTTCTGTGGCACATTAGAACATCAATGCCCGCTGCCGAATCCAGAGCTGGACGCATCGCCTTCACGCATCCGGGCTTCGTGCTGTTTCAGGTTGCGCGCTTCCTTATTGTGGCTGCCGTCGAAATGCAGGCGGTTGCCGTGGGATGGCAGGTTTACGACATCACCAAGCGCGCTCTCGATCTGGGGTTGGTCGGGTTGGCGCAGTTTCTTCCCGGGATCTTGCTGTTTCTGGTTTCCGGACACGCCTCCGACCGATTCGACCGTCGCAAAGTATTAGGAGCGTGCTACGCCGGATATGCGCTCTGCTCGGGACTCTTGCTGATTCTCGCGCAGCAACGGACGCATTCGGTTCATCCGATTTATGCCGTGCTGATTCTGCTGGGGGTGGTGCGCTCGTTCAACGGGACGGCCAGCCGCTCGATTCTTCCCCAACTTGTCCCCGATGAACACTTCGCCAACGCTGTGGCGTGGAACGCGACCACATTCCAAGCCGCAACAATTCTTGGACCATCGCTTGGCGGAATTCTTTACGCGCTGTTTCATGGGCCGTCTGCGGTTTACGCGGCGGCCATGCTGACCGCCGTGGGCGCTCTGGTTTCGACTTTCCGTATCAAGACCCGACCGCAAGCGCGGCGGCGCGAACCCACAACGCTGAAGACCACCCTCGCCGGATTGCATTTCATCTGGAGTGAGAAGCTGATTCTAGGTGCGATTTCGCTGGATCTATTTGCCGTCTTGCTGGGCGGAGCGGTGGCGCTGCTTCCGGTTTATGCGCGCGAGATTCTGCACACTGGGCCGTGGGGACTGGGATTGCTTCGCACTTCACCCGGCGTAGGCGCTGCCGTGATGGCCATGGCGCTGGCGCATCGCCCGCTGCGCGGGCGCGCGGGGCCGACTCTGCTTTGGTCGGTGGCAGGCTTCGGAATCTTCACCATTCTTTTTGGTGTCTCGACCAGCCTGGTGCTCTCGATGCTATCGCTCATTTGCCTTGGTGCGGCCGACATGGTCAGCGTAATCATTCGGGCGACGCTGGTACAGTTGCGCACCCCCGATGAAATGCGAGGCCGCGTCATGGCCGTGGATATGGTTTTTATCGGAGCATCCAATGAACTGGGACAGTTCGAATCAGGACTGACGGCGAACTGGTTTGGCACCGTCCCTGCGGTTTTGCTGGGTGGAGTTGGAACGCTCGTGGTCATTGCACTTTGGGCCTGGAAATTTCCAGAACTGCGCCGCGCCGGGGAACTCAGCGCGATGAAGAGCATTCCCGAAGATCATATTTCGGAAGATCGAGCGGACGCCGGAAGTGCCTCCACTCTTTAGAACTCACTTGCCGTGAATCAACGTCTTGGCTGCGCCCATGTTCTCGTAGCGGTTGTAGACCCGCACTACCACCACGTGCTCTGAAAAAGCTCCGCTGTCTTTCGCGGTTTCGGGCATGACCTTGAAATCGTAGCTTTCGCTCTTGGCGTCGGAGAGTTGGCCGACCGGCTCCACGTATTTCCATTCGCCCGCGTCCACCGAAAATTCCGCCCGCTTGATCGCAGAAAATCCATCGACCGCACGAAACGTAACATGCAGTTGACCACCTTCGATCGACGCTGCCAAGTTCTCGATGCGCGGCGGGGTCGTATCCACTTCAAACCTGCGGCTCTCCTTAGACGCCGTCAGCGCTTCGCCGGGCGAATGCGACGGCGCATCCGAGGCAATTACTTTCACTGTATAGCCGCCATCCGGCAGCAGGCTGGCGTCGAATGAGTACGCCTTGTCCGAAAGATTGTCTTTGAGGAGCAACCAGCGCGTCTCGCCGTCGCCACGGTAGTAAACCGAGTAGACGAGTTGATCGTCGTTCTCATCGTGCGCGGTCCACTTCACTCCGATGGAATCGCGATCGTGCGAACTGGGAGTTGCCGCTTCGAAACGTATCGCGGAAGATCCGCTGGAATCTGAACTGCCCGACACTTTCGGAATCGGCTGGTACTTAACGCCAGCCTGGACGGTCACGTCGTCGATCTCAGGTGCAGCGTTCTTGGGCAGGTAATTCAGCGCGACGTTGTCCACGCTGGGCGCCGCCGTTCCCGCGTGCAGTACCGCTTTCCACTGGGCATAGCGTGCCGCCGGAATTCCGGTTTCTGAGTCCTTCGTCAAATCGATCTTCTTCCACGGACTCCAGTTGCGGTCCGGATTATCCACGTTGCCGCTGCGCGCATACAGCTCGATGTTGCCTGTACCGCGAAACTCAGCGCGCCCCCAACGCGAGAAAAGTTTCGCATCAAATACATCACTCTGGTAGGTGCCCTCAGCCTGTGGCTGCGGCCCCAGCAGAAAGACTTTTCCCAAGTTGCTGGTCGCGGCATACAAACCGCCGCCGGGAGCTTTGGCAAACGCGGTGACCTGCGAAGCCGGCGCTTTCAGCAGATCGGAGAACTCCTCGAGCCCAGTGATGGCAAAAATGTGTCCCCGATTACCGGTGCCCGCCAGCAAGCGTCCCTGAGAATCGAAGGCCAGGGCATAGACAATATCTTCGCGCGAGGTCCACACTCTTGCCGGCGAACCATCGGGAGCAATGCGGTAAACATCCGATCCACCGCTCGACCCACCACCGGGGAATGGAAACGTTCCAGTGGCCTGCGGCGTGCTGGGCGCGGGCGTGATTGAGATGCCCGGAGCCGCCGTCGTAGTATTCGTCGCCGGCGTACTCGCGCCCAGAAGAAGAGATGCCGCCAGGCTGGATGAACTCGTTCCTCCGCTGCGCTTTTCTCCGACTGCTGCCGCGTAGATGTTTCCCGATGGATCGAGCGCGAGTGCCGTGATTTCTTTCTTGGGCGCGCTGTAAAGCACAAACCCTTCGCCCGCCTGAGAAATGCGATAGATGAGTCCACTCCCGTCGGAGCCGGCAATCAGATTTTCCTTCGCATCGAAGGCCAGCACGCGAATGTGAGTTTCATCGCTCTTGAAAAAGACGGAATGCTCGCCCTTCGGCGTAACGCGATAAATCTCACCATGGTCGCCGGTTGCGACATAGAGGTTGCCGGACTTGTCCAGGGCCAGGTCCCAGATATATTTCGTACCCGGCTCGAAATAAACTGACGAACTCCATGAGGAATCCGCTGCTGGTTTTGCCGCGTCTTTGTCTCTTTCCTTGTCCTTCTCGGAAGCCGCATCCTGCGGCGAATCAGCCTTTGCCTGTCCCTTTCCGCTGGGCTTGTGTTCGAGCTTGTAGACCTTGCCATCGGGGGCGGTCGCGGCGTAGATCGCGCCTCCGGGACCGGCCCGAAGCGTCTGCACCTGGAGTTCTTTCGGTTCAAAAATGATCGTTGCCTTGCCGTCGGGCGTGATGCGATACACGCGTGCGGGAGCGCCAGTGGCCACGTAGAGGTTGCCCGCATCGTCGGCGGCAATCGCCCAGATGTAGGTGGAAGGCGTGGCATACAAGCTCTTGAAGGTGGGCGCCAGTTCCAGGCCGCCGGCGCTGCGAATCGCCACGCCCGTGGCCGTGCCTTTGCTCAGGTCGTCAAATTTAAATTGCTCCCAGGTGCGCGTACCCTCGGCAAGCGCCGTCGAAACCAGCCCGGAACCGCTCAAGTTTGTCAGAAGAAAACCAGCAAGCAGGAAGAAGAAAAGCTTTCGCGCACTCTGCAATTTTCATACCTCGAAGCGTCATGGTGAAGAATATTCAGGGTACCATGTCTGACGGATGCGAATTGTGCGACGAGAGCTCAGGCGGGGCCGGACACAGCTCAATTCTCCATGTTATCGTTAGAGTGGTATCGTAAGGTTAAATGCATTCTCAGCGCCAGGATCTGCTGCGCCTGCTCGCTTCCAAGTCTTTCCGGCTGGGCGAGTTCAAACTGTCTTCAGGCGGCACCAGCGACTACTACATCGACTGTCGCACCACGACTCTTGACGCCAAGGGCTCTCGCCTGACCGGCGAGGTATTTTCCGGCGAGATACGAAAGCAGGGATGGAAGCCGCAAGCCATCGGCGGGCTCACCATGGGCGCGGATCCGATCGTCACGGCGGTGTCGGTGGTGAGCGGAGAGCTGAACGGCTTTCTCGTGCGTAAGTCCGAAAAGCAGCACGGGACCGGGCAGCGTATCGAGGGCTTTCGCGAGAAGGGCGCGCGTGTGGTGATTGTCGATGATGTCTGCACGACCGGCTCCTCCACGGTGCAGGCGATCGAAGCGGCGCGCGAATTCGGATTTGAGATTGTGGGAGTGATGTGCCTGGTGGAGCGCGAGGAGGCAGAAGGAAGGCCAAGCGTAGAAAAGGCCGCGGCCCCGGCTCCGTTCACTTCTATCTTTACCGCGCGCGAGGTCCGCACCGAGCATGTTATGCAGATGGATGACACGTCCCCCGTAATCTTTGCGGTCGCGGCGACTTGCGGAATTTGCGGCAGGCCGGCAGTAACGAATGTTCCGGGGAATAGATGTGCGGAGCACAAAGTATAGATCTGGCCAACGACCAAGGACCAACGACGAACGACGAACTCATGATTCAAACTCTAGAATGGACTGACCAAGGCGTTCGCTTCATCGACCAGACGAAGCTGCCCACAGAAGAAACCTACGTAGTCTGCCAGACGCACGAGCAGGTCGCGGATGTCATTCGCACCATGGTGGTGCGCGGAGCCCCTGCCATCGGCGTAGCTGCTGCCATGGGGATTGCATTAGCCGCCAAGAATTCCAAAGCCGAATCCACAGGCGACTTAAAACGCGACCTCGATCAGGCGTGCGACCTGATTGGCAAGACTCGTCCAACCGCCGTCAATCTTTTCTGGGCCATCCGCCGCATGCAGGAAAAATTCGAGCGACTGCGCATTCGTCCCATTGCGCAGATCACGCAGGACCTCATCGAAGAATCCCAACGCATGCACGCCGAAGACATCGCCGCCAACCAGGCCATGGGACGCCACGGCGCCACGCTAATGCCAAGCGCAGGCGGAGTGCTGACTCACTGCAATGCCGGCGCGCTGGCCACGGCCGGTTACGGCACGGCTCTAGGTGTGATTCGCGCAGCGGTCGAGCAGGGAAAGAAAATTCACGTCTATGCCGATGAGACGCGGCCTTTCCTGCAAGGCTCCCGCCTCACCGCCTGGGAACTGATGAAAGATGGTATCCCGACGACAGTTATTTCAGACAACATGGCCGGCGCGATGATGAAGCAGGGAAAAATTGGAGCGATCGTTGTAGGCGCCGACCGCGTTGCGGCTAACGGCGACGTCGCCAATAAAATCGGAACTTATACCGTCGCAGTTCTCGCGAAAGAAAACGGTATTCCGTTCTACGTAGCGGCACCGATCTCGACCATCGACTTCGCTTGCCCAGACGGTAGCAAGATCCCCATCGAACAGCGCAATGCCAGGGAAGTCACGCACATCGCCGGAAAACAGATGACGCCCGACGGAGTGTCCATCGAAAATCCTGCCTTTGATGTAACTCCGGCGAAGTATGTGACGGCGATCATCACCGAGCGCGGCATCGCCCGCGCGCCTTATGGCGAGTCCCTGCACGCTCTGGCGGGCGCAGAAGCCGGGGTCGAGGTCTAAGAAATTGCCCTGCTCCCAACTCTGACTCGTGTGGCGGTCACATCGCAAGGCACTGCCCCGGAGTATCGTTTTCAACAGATATTTTCGATTCAGGCTCCAATATGGTTCGAACGGGCCATAGCCGACCATGGGCCTTGCTGTGAGAAGATGGCGGGTTCTACTGTTACCGCCTCATCCAATTAAGGAAGGCGCGGGATGTACCGAAGCGGCGCCGGCGTGCATCTAATCGAACAGGTAGCGGAACAGATGACGGAACAAGACGCGCTGCTCCGGGTTCAAGGATTAAAGAAGGTTTTCCGGTCCGGCGAATCGGACCTGGTGCTCTTTGAAAATCTGTCGTTCGAGGTGAAGCGCGGCGAGATGCTTGCAATTGTCGGCGAGTCAGGAGCCGGCAAGAGTACCTTGTTGCACATCCTCAGCGCTCTTGATCAGGCTTCCGCGGGTAACGTATACTGCGCCCAATTGCAACTGAATGCCTTGTCGGCGGACGCAGCAGCGGAGTTTCGCAATCGCGAGGCGGGCTTCGTTTGGCAGTTTCACTATCTGCTGCCGGAATTCACGGCGGCAGAAAACGTGGCCATGCCTTTGCTGGTCCGGGGACGATCCTGGGCAGAGGCGGCACCGGAAGCTTCACGCTGGCTGCGTGAGGTCGGGCTCGAGCAACGCGGGCATCACCGCTCAGGCGAGCTTTCGGGCGGGGAGCAGCAGCGGGTCGCTCTGGCGCGGGCGCTTATCACCGGTCCAAAGTTGTTGCTGGCCGATGAGCCTACCGGGGATCTCGATGGGCACACCGCGGAAGCGGTTTTCGAATTGATTGCGCGATTACATCGCGAGCACCAGCTCACCTCTCTTATCGCAACGCATAACTTGTCGTTCGCGCGACGCTGCCATCGGGTTTTGCGGCTGGAGCGGGGGCGCGTCGAAGAGATTAAGCCGGAATCATTGCCGGCGTAAAGTGAAGATGACAAGATTGGTTAAAAGTTAAGATGGGTCAGAGCAAGATTAGTAAGACAATGTGCAGGAAATTGGTTTAATCGGCAGTAAACGGTTTTTGAACAGGTTCCTTCAGTAACATTATAAAAACGTTTGAGTACTTGGGTTCGGTGGCCGTTTGATTGCATAATGAGGATACGGCCTAACGTCATTAAGAATTTGGGGGGCAGGTCGAGCGGATTCAAGTTCTTCTCGATCGTGCAAGTTCAAGGGGGAAGGGCATTATGTTTGAACGTTATACGGAGAAAGCCAGGCGCGTCATCTTCTTTGCGCGTTACGAAGCAAGCCAGTTCGGGTCTCCTTACATTGAGACCGAGCACCTGCTGCTGGGGCTCCTGCGCGAAGATAAAGCCCTCACCAATCGATTTCTGCGCTCGCATGCCTCGGTTGAGTCGATCCGCAAGCAGATCGAAGGCCACACCACGATTCGCGAAAAGGTGTCGACCTCGGTCGATCTTCCGCTCAGCAACGAATGCAAGCGCGTGCTCGCTTATGCCGCCGAAGAGGCGGAGCGCCTTTCGCACCGGCATATTGGCACTGAACATTTGCTCTTGGGTTTACTAAGAGAAGAAAAATGCTTTGCGGCCGAAATTCTGCACGAGCGCGGACTGCGCCTCGCGACCATTCGCGAAGAGCTAGCACGCACCAGCCAGGAAAAAGCCCAGCCGCAGCGGCAGCGTGAGTCCTCGCTGCTGAGCGAATTTTCGCGCGATCTTACACAAGCGGCGATGGATAGCCAACTCGATCCTCTGGTCGGCCGCGACGGCGAACTCGAACGCGTAGTCCAGATTCTATGCCGCCGCACCAAGAACAATCCTGTGCTGATCGGCGAGCCTGGCGTTGGCAAGACCGCGATCGTCGAAGGGCTGGCGCAGCGCATTGCCGATGGCGAGGTTCCATCGTTCCTGGCCGACAAGAGAATTCTTGCTCTCGATCTCTCCTTGATCGTTGCAGGAACGAAATACCGCGGACAATTCGAAGAGCGGCTGAAGACCATCATGAAAGAGCTGATGGAGTCGCAGAATTCCATCATCTTCATCGATGAGTTGCACACGCTTGTAGGGGCGGGATCGGCAGAAGGCTCGCTCGACGCCGCAAACATCCTGAAGCCGGCTCTATCGCGCGGCGAGATTCAGTGCATCGGCGCAACCACGCCCGGCGAGTACCGCAAGTCAATCGAGAAAGATCGCTCGCTCGAGCGGCGCTTCCAGGCGGTCAAGGTTCCGCCTCCGAACGAGACCGATGCCATCAAGATATTGTTCGGCATCAAGGACCGGTACGAAAAATTCCACGCCGTCACCTACACTGACGACGCCATCAACTTCGCAGTGTCGCATTCGAGCCGTTACATTCCCGACCGCTTCCTGCCAGACAAGGCGATCGATCTCGTCGACGAAGCCGGCGCTCGCGTAAAGCTGCGCCAGACTTCGCAACCTGAAGAAATCACTGAAGTCCAGAAGCGCATCAAGTTCATCGTTCACCGGATGGAGAATGCCATCGCGAATCACGAATTCGAGAAGGCGCGTTTCTACTCCGATGAAGAACGCAAGGAGCGCGAGAACCTGCGCGCGCTGCGCGAGAAGTATCATCTCGACGAATCTTCCACCGGCGTAGTCGGTCGAGAAGATATCGAAGACGTGGTTTCGCGCTGGACCGGCGTTCCCATCACCTCGATCAAGGAAGAAGAAACGCAGAAGTTGCTGCGCATCGAGGAAGAACTGCACAAGCGCATCATCTCGCAGGATAAATCGATCAGTGCGTTGGCCCGGGCTATCCGGCGTTCGCGCGCCGGCTTGAAGAGTCCGAACCGACCCATCGGCTCGTTCCTGTTCCTGGGTCCAACGGGCGTGGGCAAGACAGAAGTCGCGCGCACGCTCGCGCAATTCATGTTCGGGACGGAAAAAGCGTTGGTCCGCTTCGATATGTCCGAATTCATGGAGAAGCATTCGGTCTCGAAGCTCATCGGCTCGCCTCCGGGATACGTGGGCTACGAAGAAGGCGGACAACTGACAGAACGTGTCAAGCGTGCGCCATATTCTGTCGTCCTGCTCGACGAAATCGAGAAGGCGCATCCGGATGTGTTCAACATCCTGCTGCAGGTTTTTGAAGACGGCCAGCTGACCGACGGTCTCGGCAACACGGTCGACTTCAAGAACACGATCCTCATCATGACGTCGAACATCGGCGCCCGGCACCTGCAGAAGCGCGAGGGCTTCGGCTTCCAGTCAACGAAGGATGAAATGGTTTCGAACAAGGTCGAGGAACTGGTGAAGGGCGAAGTAAAACGCACCTTCAATCCTGAATTTCTAAACCGGCTGGACGAGATCATTCTGTTTATGGCGTTAAGCGAGGCCGACCTGATCCAGATTCTGGAACTCATGGTCAACCAGCTCAATCAGAACTTGGCGCAGAAAGCGATCACCGTCACGGTCGCGGATGAGGCCAAGAAGTGGATTCTCAACCAAACCTTGACTGACCGCTCCTACGGGGCGCGGCCGCTGCGCCGGGCCTTGCAGAAATACATTGAAGACCCGCTGTCGGAGGCGCTGATTCAAGGCACGATCACCACGCGTCCGGCATTCATCGAGGTCTTCCTCGAAGACAACAAGCTGTTCTACCGCCCGGTGGATGCGGAAAAGAGCACCGAGGGCGTGCTGTTGTACGAGAACAGCTAGAAAAACAGCCGTCAGCTTTCAGCCGTCAGCTCAAAAAGCTGGCGGCTTTTCTTTTGTTCCAAAAGCCTCTCGCAGTTTTCCCGAATGCGGCATCCAGAAGGCAGTTCCGCCGAAAATGAATTGACCCGAGCAGGAAACTGTGATTAGATGCCCAACAATAGGCAGGTCTCGCGCCAGAACCTGCCACTACCGGGGCGTGCAAAAACCAGGAGGATGAAATGAAGTGCCGTGTTGTTTGCGCAACTCTCGTCGTATCCCTGCTAACTTTCTCTGCCGCGGCTGGCGCACGCGAAGTCGTTCTGCCCGCGGGCACTCTGTTGCAATGCACCCTGAATGAACCCAACCTCTCCGCGAAGACCGTCGACGTCGGCGATCCAGTCCTCTGCCACTTGCGTGGAATAACTTCGTTCGGACAGCAGGCGTTTCCGCGCGGAAGCTATCTCGTAGGCCATCTCGAAGCCGCGAAGGATCCCGGACATTTCGTCGGCAAGGGTTATCTCAAGCTGCAATTCGACCGCATCGGATTGCCCTCCGGCGACATGCCCCTGCAAGCGAAGGTCATCGCGACGCACGGATACAAAGTCGACAAGGAAGGCAAAATCGACGGCAAAGGCCACGCCAAGCGCGACGTCGTCGAATGGATGCTGCCTCCACTATGGCCCTGGAAGGTAATCATGCTGCCAGCGCGCGGTCCACGTCCTCAACTAAAAGGTGAGACTGTGCTCAGCCTGCGTTTGATGGACGATGTGGAACTTCCACAGGTCGCTTCGGCTTCCCTGCCCGCGCGGCGCTCGTTGAGCATCAGGCCGCAAAGCGATTCTTACGGCGAATCGGATGACAGCAAGCCCGTGCTTTCCATCCGCAGCAGCGTGGTTACAAGCAACACAAAGGTTTCGGCAGCGGTAGATGTCCCCCGCGCTTCCTACGCCAGCTTCGTTTCCACCAGCTCTGTCTCTACAGTTCCGGCGGCAGTTGCGAGCAAACCGGTGTTCATCCTGAATTCGGGCACCGTGCTTGCGGTGGGCAGCTATCAATACCAGGACGGTCGCCTCACCTACACACTGGAACATGGCGGCGGCGGTGTGGTAAGCACCGACGAAGTGGATTGGAACGCCACCACCCGCGTAAACAACCAGCGCGGTGTGCGAGTAACGTTGCATGCAGGGCGCTCGACCGCTGAGACATCCGGCTTTTAATCCCGGATGTTTTCGAACTGAGTCATTGACAAGAAAACAGAAAGCCGCCAGTGAAAGCTGGCGGCTTTCGTTTTCCGAAAGGCGACGGCCGCTAAGGCTTGCGCCAATCTTCGATTCTCAATCCCTTCACTTTCCGAAACCCGCGATCATTGGTCACCAAGATTGCGTCCGCAGCAATCGCTTGAGCGGCAATCATCAGATCGAGGTTGCCCATCGGCTCACCACGTTCCTCCAGTGCAGCGCGAAGTTGCGCATAACGCTGAGCCGCTTGCGAATCCCAGACCAGCACCTCGACGCGACGCAGAAATTCTTCAACCACGATTGCCAGTCTCGTAGCCTGCGGTAGCCTCGCGACACCGAAACGCAGCTCCGCCTCCGTGATAACGGAGATTCCAACCTCGCGAATAGGCACTTGCATCAGGCGCTGTCGAACATGCGGAAAGTTTCCCTTGATCACATAGCTGACGGTATTGGTATCCAGGAGATAGCGGACGGGCATCTAGAACAACCGGCGCTTCTGTGGCGGAGCGTCCTTGCGATCCGCGAGAAAGTCTTCAGGAATCTTAGCGGTCTGGAGCAGTGCGAAGAGATCGTCCCATGATTCTGGCCGGCGGGAAAGGATAACGTCACCCGTCCCTGCATCGCGCCGCACATACACTTCCGAGCCCTCGAAACGATACTCCGACGGAAGTCGGACGGCCTGGCTGCGTCCGTTGCGAAATAATTTGGCGGTCTTGGACATGGTATATATCATGGTATATTCCAGCGTGAAACTTGTCAATGCAATGATTAAGGGTCGTCACAACGCCGCGAGCAGCGTGGCTTCTCTTGCGGTCAACATAAGCTTGTGCGAATCTCAATATGCGGATTCTTAAAGGGAGATTGCAATCATGGATAAAGTCAACATCGCCGACAAGTTCGCCATGTTTTCGGAACACTATAAGCCGCGCGTCGCCGCCGAACTCAACGGTCAGCAAGTGAAGCTGGTAAAGTTCAAGGGCGCGTTCGTGTTTCATCATCACGAGCATGAAGACGAAATGTTTCTGGTCGTAAAAGGCCGCTTCCGCATGGAGTTCCGTGACACCGAGGTCCATAACAACGAGTTCGGCAACCGCCATGAGTGGATCGAAGAAGGCGAGTTCATCGTGGTGCCGCGCGGGGTCGAGCATCGGCCCGTCGCCGAGCGGGAATGTTGGGTCGTGCTCTTCGAGCCGGCTTCCACGCTCAACACCGGAAACATTGTGAACGAGCGCACCGTCGCTGAACTGGAGCGGGTTTAATGGATCTCGTTGTTTACTCCGCACCGTGGTGTCCCGATTGCCGCGAAGCCAAGCGCTTCTTGGACAAGCACAACATTCAGTACAAAGACATTGATATCGAAACCACGCCGGGCGCGGTCGATGAGATCGTCAAGCACACCGGCAAGCGGGCCATCCCGCAGTTCGTGATCGACGGCGAGTGGGTGCAGCCTTACGTTGCGGGGAAAGGATTTCGCTACGATGAGATGGCCAAGCGCCTCGGAATCCCAAAACCCTAACGGGTGCCTCTATTGGGGCCCAGTTTTGAAACGGCGCGGCTTCCGGCCGCGCCGCGTTGCCATCCTCAAGACACTCTTGCTATCCCCTGTACATCGTCTTCCGTACCGTGGAAAAGCCCCGCCGGACAAGGGAAGATGGCCACTCATGTCCGTACCGGAGCTTCCACAGCAACAACACGAGGTCAGCGAAAGCTGGCAGCAGATGGTGCAAGCCGCGTTGGCAGTGGTCATGCTGGCCGGAGTCGTAGCCATGTTCCATTACTACGCCCCCGCCACTGCGCAGAGCGCGCAACCGGATGAACTGCATCGCCAGGTAACCCAGCTCACCAAGCAAGTTGCGGAACTCGAGAAACAGCAAGCAATGCCCGCGCTGGTGCTGAATCGCTATCGAAATTCCATTGGTTACATCTACGGCATTTACCAGGTCGGGTTCGCGCACCAATCGCCCTCGATTCGCGCACGCGTCTCCGGCACCGGATTTCTCGTAGGTGACGGCCTGCTGGCCACCAATCGCCACGTGGCCGAGCCCTGGTATGGCGACGCCGAAGCCGAAGGCCTCATCGATCATGGCGCAACCGCTATGCTGGAAAGTTTGGTAGTCTTCTTCCCCGGTTCACCCACGCCTGTAAGCTTGACCCCAGGCACCGTTTCCTCTACTGGCGATCTCGCTGTCTTGCGCATCGAAGACAAAGATGCTGTGCGCGGAATCGCCCCGCTGCCTCTGTCAAAGACTCCTGCCACGCCCGGTGAACTCGTGACCGTGATCGGCTATCCCATGGGCATTGCCGGGATGGTGGCAAAATCGCCGAGCGGCATTTATCAACGGATGGCTTATCGCCACAACGACATCACGGCCGCTAGCGAACTCGCAGCGCTGTCGCTGATTCGCCCGTCGACCACGTGCGGGCATCTGGGCGACATCGTGGGCGATAAATTGATCTACGACGCGCCGACGGCACACGGCGGCAGCGGCGGCCCAGTATTCAACTCCAATGCAGAAGTGATCGGAGTAAACTCCGCCTACATCGATGGATTCTCCGGCGGCACACTCGGCGTCTCAGTCGGTTCGTTGCGCCCCTTGATCGAAGCCGCGCAGAAGAAGCGGTAGAACTGCTATCCCTCTCGCATGATGCGGCGAAGAGCTGTGACCAGCTCAGGTCCGGCTGAAAGCAGTTCATCGTGATGATGAAGCGCGAGTTCGCCGAGGATCTTCTCACCCTTGGCAGTGAGCGCAAGCAAAACTTCGCGCCGATCTTTCTGGCCACGTGTGCGATGCGCAAATCCGCCAGCTTCCAGGCGATTCACCAACTCTACAGCGCTGTGGTGGCGGATCTGCATGCGGCTGGCCAACTCGCCAATGGTTGGCCGCACTCCGGTGGGCATACCTTTGATCGCCAGCATGAGCTGATACTGGCCTCTCTTCAGCCCAGCCTGCCTCACCACTTGTTCGCTGAAGTGAAGAAAGCGGCGGATCTGGTAGCGGAACTCCGCCAGCGCCTGATAGTCCGACAAGGTGAGCTTCTTCATTTCCGCGATTGTGTCGTGCCGCGATCTAGTAACCACCCTTAGTATATCGTAAGACGATACAGCAGAAAGCGGTCTTCCCGCCGAGTCCGAACAATTAATTGTGATCGCCAAGCGACGGTTGTATCCCAAGCGATGATTGTCGTCGCAAGCGTAATTGCCATCGCAAGCGGAGCTGTCATCGCAAGCGATAATTGTCGTCGCAAGAGACGATTGTCATCCCGAGCGAAGCGAGGGATCTTGGTGTCCGCTTGCGGCCGCAGTACCGGTGGCGCAGGCAAGAACCAAGATTCCTCGCTGCGCTCGGAATGACAAAATCGTCTTGACCGCGTCCGCTCTCTCAACTCGCGGGCGTTGCGTACTGCGCTTCGCCGTTGCCGAACGACCAGTTTTCCTTCGACACCTCAACCAGGTTGATGAACACATCCTCGCGGCGCACCTTCAGCGTTTCATGCAATCCGTCAGCGATTGCCTTGTAGAAGCGCTGCTTCATTTCAACTGTGCGGCCGCCGTTCAGCGTGATCTGCACGAAAATACAATCGTCTGACCGATGAACCCCGAGATAATTCCGGTCAAATTGCAACTCAGCTTTAGGATGCTCCGTAATGATCTGAAAGAGATCATCCTTCGGAACATTCAGGCAATCGAGCATTGCCTGGTACACGATTAAGCCAACCTGAGAGCGGTACTCAGGGGGTTTGCCTTCGAGAAGATCGATTCGGGCGAGAGGCATGTCCACTCCTTTAACCGGGATTAATTCTACATTCTTCATATCGATGCGCTGTCAGTGAATACGGTTCGACGCTCTTGTCCGCTCCTGATTGTGTTACACTTTTTGATTCGCAGACGATTTCCCTCTGATACGGGACGTCCGACCCGCACATGCTTCTTTCCAAGGAATATGTGGGCTATCTGGCCCGCGAAGTTACCAAGAAACTGATTGCCGCCAAGGCCATTGAGACCTCGGCCGTGCCCAAGGTCGCCGAGCGCGTCCATGCCGCGCTGCTTGAAGAACTCACCCTCGAAGACCGCATCAACGACGAAGTACGCGTCATCCTCGAAGCCTACTCCGAAGAGATGAACAAGAGCGGTGCCAATTACCAGGAAATGTTTCGCAGGGTGAAGACCCAACTGGTGAGTAAGTACAAGGCGGTGCTGTGAGACTGAGCCGAGACAAAGTCAACGTGCTGGCCCGGGCCGTTTTCGATGTGCTCAAGCAGACCGACGAGGTCGAGTTCATCGAAGACCCCAACGCCATCCGCCAGCAAGCCCGCAAGATCCTCGAAGACCTTCTCAATCACGAAGAGCGAATCGATCAGGCGGCCCGCCAGAAGATCGAGAGCCAGAAACGCACCATCCTCGAAGGCTCGCAGGAGTGGGACATCCTCTACCGCAAGTACTACAACGAGGAAGTGAAGAAACTCGGAATTTAAAATCAGTGGTCAGTGGCTAGTGGTCAGTAAGGGCTAACTTTTGCACGTGTCCTTGCTGACCACTGATCACTGTCACTTAAAAACCCCGCGCAATGTTCCGCGCGGGGCATGCGAGTGTGGAACACCAGAGGAAATTCTTAGGCCGCCTCCCGGCGCTTCTGGATCGTCTGCAGCGTTTGGCGGTACTTCTGCGCGTTACCGACGATCTTGCGTTGCGGCAGGCTGTTGATCCACAGCTCGTGAGGGACGTTGCGGCGTTCGCGGCGCGTGCCGACGGCTCCCCGATTCAGGACGTTGGTTGCGCGCTTCTCCGCCGTCTGTTGCTGCCAGCCGCTGCCGGAGTTTACGTTGAAGACCCCGATGTAGCCATTCACCAGCAACTGAAACGGATTCTGGATCTTGTTCATGCGATCGAACTGCGTCGAGCCTTCGGCGCGGAAACTCTCGAACCATGACGGGTAGACGAAGTCGGACAACAAGATGTTATCGATCTGATAGCCCAGGCTGTCATCTTCGCAGGCATCGCAGACTTCATAGGCGTAGAGGACTCCTGCGGTGTTGTTGTTCTGCACGAACACGGTCAGGTTGATGTTGGGGTCGCCGAGCATCTCGAGCAGTTCGTGGCTCGCGGTAACGGTCCAGGAAGTTCCGGCCTTTAGATCGCTGGCGGCAAAGACCTTGCCAATGGGCAATCCCTCGGTAGTGAGATCGTGATAGCCGAGAGCGTTGGCCTGGTCGGAGTCGTCGAGTAACACGAGCCACCAGCTTCCACTGGCCGGTTGAGTGCCCTTGGGAACGATGGTGAGTTCGGCATCGACCCCCCAGATGGGACGGAAGTCGTTGGTGACCTGCTTCTGCAGCGCCGCGACGACCGGCACGACATCAGTGTCAGCCAGCACGGTGCTCTCGTTGATTACGGAGATTTGGATGGTTGGGGTTTGAGCGTGAGTGGATTGCGGCATATTAAATGGTCTCCTGCGAACAGATTCGGAGAACGCGCAGTGTAAGTTGCGTGACTCTGTATGCAGAAGCCTATACGCTGATGATGCTGAGGAAATGTTCAAGCCGCCATAAAAGTTGAAGTGCGGTTCCGATTTGGAACCACGGCTGTTGTCGTGACGCTCGAACAGATTTGCTTCTTGCTTTCATTCATGATGCTTTCAGCCACTGAAATCAAGGCTGCGGTGACGTTGGCCGCTAAGGACGCCGGGTTTGAACTCGTCGGCGTTGCTCCGGTGGATGACTCTCCGGAGTTGGAGTACTTTCCGCGCTGGATTGCCGAGGGGCACGCTGGCGAGATGAAGTATCTGGAAGCGCGCGATGAGCAAGGCCGATTGAAGCGAGCGTCTCTCGCGCATGCTGCTCCGTGGGCTCGCAGTGTGGTGGTGTGCGCTCTCAACTACAACACGGCGCAACCTTACTCTACGCAGGTTACGGATGCGGAGCGCGGATGGATCTCGCGCTATGCCTGGAGCCAGCAGGACTATCACGATTCGGTGATGCCGCGCCTGCGGCGAGTCGAAGCCGCGCTGAGAAGTGCATGTGGAAGCGACGAACTCACCACTCGCTGCTACGTCGACACTGGACCGATCGTCGAGCGCGTCGCGGCGAAGTATGCCGGCGTCGGGTGGATCGGGAAGAACACTTGCATCATTAACCAGAAGGTTGGGTCGTGGATGTTCTTGGGCGTGATCCTTACTTCGCTTGAGCTTGCGCCGGATCTGCCCGCGCCCGATCGCTGCGGCAGTTGCACGCGGTGCATTGACGCTTGCCCAACGGATGCATTCGTCGCGCCGTATCAGCTTGATTCCAACAAGTGCATCGCTTATCTCACGATTGAAAAGCGTGGAGCGCTTCCTGAGGATGATGAGCTGCGGTCGGGGATGGGGCGGCACGTTTTTGGGTGCGACATCTGTCAGGATGTTTGCCCGTGGAACCGGAAAGCTCCGGCGACGAATGCTGCCGATCTGCAACCGCGTAACGAGTTGGTGAATCCTGCGCTGGATTGGCTGGCTGAGATCAGCGAGGAAGACTTCCGGCGAACATTTCGTGGGTCGCCGGTTCGGCGGGCTAAGCGATCAGGTATACGGCGCAATGCTGTAATAGCCATGGGTAATAGCGGAGACCGGAAATTTATTCCGCTGCTCGAAAAATTGGCTTCGGATGAGGATGCCGTGGTGGCCGAGAGTGCTACCTGGGCTATCCGGAAGCGGGGTTAGATCCCGCGAAAAAATTTCGGGGGTCGATCTCGTAAAATATCTGGAATCAGCGAGTTACAGCGTTGTGATCTGTTTTGATCCGCGCAAATTATTGAAAATAAGGAACTTACCCGTAAAATATTCTATCTAAAGGGCTTACGCGATCAGTCATAGGGCCAAGCGCCTTAGAATCAGCGGATCGCCCGCAAAATATTCATTCTGCGGAAGTTATCTTGTTGCTATTCAATTTTCAAAGAGCTACTGCGTAGAGAATATGGTCGCAGGGTTGGGGATTGGAGTCAAGGGAATTCTTGAGTAGGTGCTGGTTGAACGCAGGCCTTGTCGATACGGATCAAGAAAATCTTCAACACAGGGGGCACAGGGGGGCACAGGGTGGACCTTTGTTTCGAGGAACCAAAAGTTGTCATCGACAATTCCCTCGAGATAAGCCGAGTGTCTACCATCCGGAGACGGCCCTCCGATCCACTGGCTAACCCATCTGAAGGGCATCGGCGCGGACGGGAAATCAAGATCATCGACCACGGGGGGACACGGAGTAGCACGGGGTAAACCTTTGTGGGATGGCATTGGTCTGATGCGGATTTGACACGCTTTTACACTCCCGTATCTGCCGAGTTTTCTATCAGGTACGCACTGTAGGCCGAAGTGCTTACGAGAATTTAACTTCCGTAACTCGCGTTGCTGGCTTTCGGCAACTAATCTGTGAAGAAGGGGTTCGTATTGATACGGAAAGCTATGCCTGGACTTGGGACAATACGGCGCGCGGTGTGCACGTTGTTCGTGCTGGTGTTGGCGTGCGCCGGTCTGGCTGGAGCCTCGGCTACTCTTCTGCTGGAAGAGCCTTACGGGCATCTGGGATTTTTTACGGCTACGGGGCATGCGGCGGTTTATTTGTCTGGGGTTTGCGCCGAGACGCCGCTGGTGTTGCGGCCTTGTGCGCCTGGAGAATTGGGAATCGTTATCAGCCGCTACGACGGAGTTGGCGGGTATGACTGGGTGGCGATCCCGCTGATTCCTTATTTTTACGCGGTGGATCGTCCGGAGGACATTCCGCTGTTTTCCGATCCCAAGATGGTGTATTTTCTGCGGGATCAATACCGCCGGAAGTATCTGGAGATGGTTGCGCCGGATCGGGATGACGGGCGGGCTCCGGGCGGGAATTGGTACGAACTGGTGGGGTCGGCCTATGACCGCGCGGCTTACGGTTTCGAAATCGAGACTTCTGCAGAGCAGGACGCAGCTTTTATTGAGCGCTACAATTTGGCGGCGAATCGTTCTCACTTTCATCTCACGTACCGCAACTGCGCCGATTTTGCCAAGGACGTGATGAACTTCTACTATCCGAAGGCGCTGCATCGCAGCATTGTTGCGGACGCCGGAATCACGACGCCGAAGCAGATGGCGAAGATGCTGATCAAGTTCAGCGGGCGGCATGAGGAGTTGGCGTTTTCGCGATTCGTGATTCCGCAGGTGCCGGGGAGCGCGGCGCGCAGCACTCCGGTGCATGGAGTGGTGGAATCGTTTTTGAAGTCGAAGAAATATATTGTGCCGACTGCGGTGGTGAATCCAATATTGGCGGGATGCGTGGTGGCGATTTACGTTGGGACTGGCGCGGGGCGATTTAATCCTGCGCAGCATGCGATGGTATACAACGCCGGGCGCAATCTGGAGCCGCCGATTGGGGCGGAGGATCGACGCGCTTATCAGAGCGAACTGAATCATCTTGATTTAAATCATTTGGGTGTGAGCCACTCTGAGGTGAATTCTCCGGATGCGAATCATTCCGATTCGCATCATTCTGATTTAAATCAGGGCGAGGGTTCGGCGCAGGCTGTTGTGCGCGTTGAAAAATGGAAGCGTGTGTTGCATAACTCCGCTCCGGATCTGGATGCCGAGGGGCGCGCCGTTTTGCGGATTCGGGTGGGTGATGAAATGGTGGATGTCGGCGTTGCGGGAAGCAACATCTTTGCCACCGACGCTCCGTAGCAATTCACTGCGCAGCTTCTTGAAGCGCGGTTGCATGCGGAGTTGCGGCGCGGTAATCCGCCCAAGGTTTCGGAGAGCGATATCACGCGGGATTGGAATTTGCTGCAGAAAGCTTTGAACGGGGCTTATGCCGAGGTGGCCGGAAGTGGCCGCAGAGCGGTGCAGATGGCTTCGCCTGCGCGTTCGGGCACTGGGAATCAGCCTTAATCAGGGCTCGCGCGGGGGCTAAAGCCCACATCTGTTTTGAGCCTTATGCGGCGCTGAAGCGCCGCTCTTCCACGTTGTTTGGCCGCGAGTTGCTGCGCGCTTCCACACCGTTTAAGCGCGGAAGTTGAGAGCGTCGCTGCACGCATCTTGGGCACGCGTTGGCAGCGTCACTCTTCCACCGTGTAGGGCGCGGCTTGAGAGCCGAGCCCTTTCAACAACACGAGGCTACTGTTGCGAGTCTGGTTGCGGGGCCGGTTGTGCTGGCGGCACTGGCGCACCGGGACGGCCTGGCGGATAGATGCCTGGCTGACCGGGATTCTGCTGCATCTGTAATTGGCGCTGCTGCATTTCCTGCAACATCTGCTGCGGAGTTTTTGGACCGGGCTGTTCTGCGGGAGCCGGCGGTTGTTCTGCTTCTGCGGCGGGCTCAGGGTTGTCGTCGGCGGCGTCGTCGGCGGGATCTTCGGGAGCATCGCCCCCAGCTTTGGCTACGGCTGGCGTGCCGGCTTTGTCGGCGGCGTCTGTTGATGGCGTGTCCGATGTCTTGGCTACGAGTACGACTCGGACGAGTTGGTTGGCATTTTCCGGAGAGCCGAGCAAGATGTAGTTGAAGCGCGATCCGTTCAACAGCTCGGCCATCACTTCTCGGGCCGGGCCGGGGCCGAGACGCGTTACCACGCGCTCATTGGCGGTCGGCGGAATTTCGATATCGGCAGAGGTGTGCTTGCGTACTCCACGCAGAATGTCGCCGAGCGTGGAGTTGGGAGCTACGATCGTCAACTGGCCGTCCTGATAGGTGACCTGGGGCGCCACGGGCGCGATCGCATCCAGCGGAATCTGAGGCACAGGGCCTTGCGGTCCTGAGGGCAACGGAGGGGGCAAGGGTTGTTGTTTCTTTACTTTGTGCACGCGATGAGGCGTGGTCGGCGTGGTCTGCGTGTCAGCGCGTCCTGCCACTGGCAGGCATAGAGCGGCTGCGATCAGTAACCCCGTGAATCTCAATCCCGTGCTCATGAAAACCCCTCCACTGCGATCTTTGCTCACTACCATGTCTGGGAGACGGTAAATGGATTAGAGCAATTTTAGCACCGCTTTGGGCCTGCGGTAGCGGCTGGCCGCCAAACGGAGAATCCCCTACCTCATAGAACGTATTGACTTTACACTCTTGCAGGTAGATGTTCGATATCGCGCGCAGACGCGGATGTGCAAACTGTTGCACTTCCTTATGCACTTCCGGGAATTTGCGTGGAGGGTACAATTTGCATCTGAGGAGTGGAAAGACTCCCATATGCGGGACGCAAGCGGATTTTGCCTAAAGCAAGATTGAGGACAAGATGACGAGCAGAATGAGGTTCACCGGATGGCGCCGGATGCTGCTGAATTGCGCCGTGCCAACTTTGCTGGTTTTTGTCGCGACGAGTGGTCTGGCGCAGAGTTGCCTGACTTCCAGCGATATGGATGCGGCGACGCACAGCGCGCTTAACTCGGCGGGAATGCGATATTTTAATTTTGTTGCGGCAGGCGATGCGGCTTCGCTGCGGCAGAATGCGATTCCGAGCCTGGCGGCTGACTTTTCCAGTGTCGAAAGCACGGTAAAAGATAATCAGGCAGCGCTTGCGGGGTCCAAGGCAACGTTTCGTCCGGCGTTTCTGCTGGAGGCGGAAGGCACGGCGGCGCTTCCGCACGTGGAGTTTCTGTGCGGCGTTTTCGGGAGCAAAGGGCAGACGAAAGATACCGCAATTTTCAGTTTAAATAATCTTCCGCCGGGCAAATATGGCGCGGTCATTCTGGATGCGCCTTCGGCCAGGGGTGCTTATACGGTCTCGCTGATCCTGCAACAGATGGGGGCCGACTGGAAACTGGGAGGGCTCTATATTAAGGCAGCGCAGTTTGCTGGGCATGATAGCGACTGGTTTATTGCGCGTGCGCACGACGCTCAGGCTAAGGGGCAACTGCACAATGCGTGGCTCGATTATCTGGTGGCGCGCACGCTGGTTTCGCCTTTGCCGTTTATGAGCACCGCGGTCACCGACAAACTTTACGATGACTCGCAGAAACTACAGCCCGCCGATTTTCCGGCGGATGGGAAGACCGCAGATCTTTCTTCTGGAGGCGCAACTTACAAGCTGACTGCTCTCTTCCCGGAAGTTGTGGGGAACGATCTGGATTTAATTGTGCGATATCAGGCGAGTGATATTTCTAACACCAACCAGACTTATCAGAACAACGTGAGCGTGATGAAGGCGCTGGTGACGAAATTCCCTGAACTGAAAGATGCGTTCGCTGGAATCGTGGCGCGCGCGGTCGACCCCAGCGGGCGCGATTACGGGACGATGCTTGCGATGAAGGATATTAAGTAGCAGGGGTCAGTTCTCAGTTCTCAGTTCTCAGTTCTCAGTTCTCAGTTTTTCGTCCTTGATCCAGCGTGCAGTCTTTTGCATCTTTGTCGTCGCGCAGGCCTAGGAATACTGGCGCTCTCAGCTTGGGTCCGCTGCCTTTGCTGGCGCCGTCGGTCCACTCTGCGTATTCGATCTGGGCTACTAGTTCCGGCTTTACCCAGTACACTTTTCTTAGCGCTTCGACTTCGCCGTAGAACGGATTTTGCTTTGTCTCTCTTTTCTTCAGCATCTTCCAGATTTCTGCTAGCGACTTCTGGTTGAATCCGCTGCCCGCCTGGCCTACGTGGATCAGATGTCCCTGCTTGTTATAGAGCCCAAGCACAATCGATCCAAAATGGGCGCGGCTGCCTTCGGGTTCGGTGTAGCCGCCGATCACGGCTTCGAGTTGGTGCCTGATCTTGATCTTCAGCCATTCGGCGCTGCGGCGCTCCTGGTAAATGCTGTCGCGCTTCTTCGCCAGGATGCCTTCGAGGCCCTTGGCGCGCGCCATTTCGAATAGTGCCTTGCCTTGGTTCTTGTAATGATCGGAGTAGCGGACGGCATCGCCAGTGTCGAGCAGCGAGGCCAGTTTTTTCTTGCGCTCTTCGAGCGGGACTTTTCGCCAGTCATAGCCATCGAGATAGAGCAAATCGAAGGCGTAATAGAGGACGGGGACGTCGGCATTAGTGGCCCCGCGGCGGCCGCCGGGACGGAATCCGGTGCGCTGCTGCATCAGGCTGAACGACGCTCGGCCCTGCTCATCGAGCGCGACCACCTCTCCGTCGAGGATTGCGGTTTTCGCATGGACGAACTTGGGAAGATCTTTGAGTTCGGGATAGCGCTGGGTAAGTTCGTTCTGATTGCGCGAGACCAGGCGTAGCTTGCCGTTTTCGATGAAGGCAACCGCGCGGTATCCGTCCCATTTGATTTCGAAAAGCCAGTCGGGGCCGTCGAAAGGCTCGTCGACCGATGTGGCTAGCATGGGATGGATCGTCATGGGCATGGGACGCTTGATTGCGACGGAGGAAATGGTCTTTACCACGGAGGACACGGGGTAAATCTTGGGCTCGGAAGGAACGGGCTTGCTGCGCTCGTCCGCGTCCTCTGCGGTTATTTCTTTAGTTTTTTTTTAGGGCTCGACTTCTTGGCGAGATTCTTCTTATCGAGTTTTGCCACCGCGTCGGCCAGCCATGCTGCCTTCAGCTTGCCGCCTCCCGCGGGCCGACTTTTCCACTCTTTCGATCCTGAATCTCCGGCGATCTCGGCCAGGCTGCGTTTGCTTAGCACCGACTCGTCATAGGCGTCGATGTCGTAGCCTTCGACAGCGTAGTCGTCGTGCTTCTTGATCAGAAGCCACTCGGTGCCTTTGCTTCCCGGCCGGCGGCCTTTCATTTTTATGAGCGCGAAGTCTCCGTTCAGCTTTTTGCCTTTTAGGCGGAACTTCAAATCGCCCTTGGCTAGCATGGCGACGGCTTCGGCGTCGGTGCCCGGAACATATTTTCCCTGTACTGGAACTGGAGAGAGTGGCTGCCAGGTGCCGACGTCCCAGACCATGACTGTGCCCGCGCCGTAGTTGCCTTCGGGGATGAGGCCTTCGAAATCGAAATACGAGACCGGATGATCTTCTACCTGCATGGCGAGGCGCTTATCGGCGGGATCGAGCGACGGGCCTTTGGGTACTGCCCACGATTTCAGGACGCCTTCCATCTCGAGGCGAAAGTCGTAGTGCAGGCGCGTGGCGTCGTGCTTCTGGATTACGAAGCGGTGACCTGCTTTGGCCTCGACTTTTGGTGGAGGCTCGGGGGTCTGCTCGAACTTTCGTTTGCGTTTGTATTCTTCGAGGGCCATGGCGAGAACTATTTAACCATACGGACTAAGTCAAAATCTTTAACACGGAGAACACGGGGTATCACAGGGTAAACCTTTAGACTTTGCATGCTTTAGAATCCTTGCACTATGCAACGCGAATTTCCTGAGACGCCGCTGGTCGGCGTGGGTGCCATCATCATTGAAGATTCCCGCGTCGTGCTGGTGAAGCGCGCGCACCCGCCACTGCAGGCCGAGTGGTCGATCCCCGGGGGCGTGCTTGAAGTTGGCGAACTGGTGCGCGAGGCCGCCATCCGCGAGGCTCGTGAGGAAACCGGGCTCACCGTTGAACCCGGCGAACTGCTTGGCGTCTACGACCGGGTTTTGCGAGATGCCGACCAGCGCGTGCAGTATCACTATGTTTTGATTGATTTTCTATGCCGCCGGGTTGCGGGGGATCTTGCGGCTGCCAGCGATGCGGCGGAAGTGGGGTGTTTTACCCGGGAAGAACTGCCGGGGTTGAATCTGGCGGAGGATACGGTGGATGTGATTCGCAAGGGCTTTGCAAGGCTAGGGATGAGTACGTAAGCGAAGCAGCCAAAGGGCCCTTCACATCACGGCTTCGGATGCGACACGCTCAGGGGATAGGACGCGATCAAATATTTCGCCTCGTCGCTGTCGATCGGATCGATATCCAGGAGTTGGTCTTTCGCCAAAAAGGGCCGCGTGCGGAAATAGTACACCTTCCCCGCTTCCGCCGTGAAATGCGCGAACGCCACTGTGTGCGGGGAGAAGTGCGAATTCGTGCTAGCACACACGTGATGCTCACCAGGCTCTACAGAGACGGAAAAGTAGGAGTTGCGCTCGTCGGCGCCCACCCATGATCCGTCAATCCCAATCATCGTCCCGCAGCCTCCGAGGCAGTTCACTGCGCCGATGTCGTGGATGAAATAAATTCGCGCCTTCCCGGCCTCGGGCGGCGCGAGGGTGTGCTGGGACTCGTCCTGCTTCGCATCAAAGCTTGTGCCTTTTGGGCCGCAGGCCGTCGGAACGACGCCTGGCCCTTCCTGGGCGAATGCGCATATTGCTAGCAGCATCACAACAAGAGTGGTTCTCATGATTTTCCTCCTACCGCATGCAGAAAATCGGTTTCTTCTGCTCTACGCAAAGTCTACGCTTCCTGGTTCTGATTAGATATTTTTCGTCGGAATGTATGACCTCGAAGTAAAATCCCGCGACTTTGCTCCCCGCGAAGGAAGTCTTACCCGCTGTGGCCATTACAGTGCAGCACACCCAAGTAGGCCTTCCACGGGCCGACTGCGTTGCGATATTGGTGGGCCATTACGCGGGATAGCTGGTGCAGGTGCGTGAGGTCGTGAACCGCCCACGTCGCCAGCAACTCCGATAGCGTCACCACTCCGAGTTCTGGATGCTTTCCTCGCCGCGCCAAGTCTTCCGGCTGTAAATTCAGCGCCTGCAGCGCGGCTAGATTTTCTTGGCGAAGGCGGGCGAATTCGTCGAGGAGTTGATCGATGTACTTGCCTTGACTCTCTTTTTCCTGGGCAAAGCGGTCGAAGGGCTCGAATGCTCGCGCCTCGCCGTGTTCGAGGATGATGCGCGCGCGCGGCATCCAATCGGTGCGCTCGCCGCCGATCAGGTGGCCTACGATGTCGAACGGGATCCACGTGGGTTTTCCATCTTTACCGAGTCCTTCATTGCCGCGCACCCAGGTGTTCGGCAGGCCACGCAGCAGTGCATTCAAAACGGCGGGAGTGCGGGCGAGAACTGCTGTGGCTTCGGGCAGAGTAAATTCCGTCGTGGTTGCCATGGTTTCGTAGATGACAGACTCGGGTTTTGGATTGATTTTTTGTATTAGCTACTGCAAGGGTGCCGCGACTCACGCGGTCTTTCCGCCGTTATCGTTATAATCCGATTTGGCTGAAAAGTGAGACCGAAAGCACGCATGCGCTTCGAATTTTTCATCGCGACCCGCTACCTAAGAGCCAAGCGACGCCAGGCATTTATCGGCATCATCACTGGCATTTCGATTGTCGGAGTGGCGGCGGGAGTGGCTTCGCTCATCATTGCGCTCGCCATCAACAACGGCTTTCGCCAGGATTTGCAGGAGCGCCTGATCGGGTCCACTTCGCACGTCAGCCTGCTCCGCGTGGCGGACGACGGCATCAAGGATTGGCCGCCTTTGCTCGATCGTCTCTCCAAACAGCCGCACGTGGTCGCCGCCGCTCCCGCGATTTTTGAGCAGGTACTGATTTCCCGCGGAGCCCGTGCTCGCGGGGCCGTCCTGAAGGGCATGATCCCGGGTGATGAACGTCGAGTCGGCGATCTGCTCAACACCATAAAGGAAGGCTCGGCAGCGGCTCTGGAAGAAACTTCTCTACCATCCGTTACAGATTCGCCAGAAACTGAACCGCTGAAAAATCCTGCTACCGGCAGCGTCGGCGACAAACCTACCCGGAGCCCGACCGAAGAATCTCCCGATGCTCTTGAGGGCGTCCATGCGCGCGTCGCGGCAATGCCACCGATTATTCTCGGTAAAGACATGGCCGACAACCTGGGTGCAACGGTGGGTTCTGTCGTGCTGGTGGTGAGTCCGCAAGGCGAATTAACGCCGTTTGGATTGATCCCGAAATATAGCCGCTTTCGCGTTGTGGGAGTTTTCAACTCGGGCTTCTTCGATTACGATTCGTCGTGGGCGTTTACGCGGCTCTCTGATGCACAACGACTGTTCGGCCTCGGCGATCTGATTTCAGTGATCGAGTTCAAGGTCGACGACATCGATAAGGCAGACGCAGTTGGCCAACAACTCGAAGACGCAGCCGGCAAAGGCTTCATGACCACGAATTGGAAGGAGCAGAACAAAGCTCTGTTTCACGCGCTGAACATGGAGCGCCTGGTCACTTACATCACCACCGGCCTGATCGTCTTCGTGGCCGCCCTGAACATTCTGATTTCTCTGATCATGATGGTGATGGAAAAAACTAAAGACATCGCCGTGCTGATGTCGATGGGCACGCGGCAAGCGCAGGTGCGAAATATTTTCATCGCCCAGGGAGTTCTGATCGGTGTGATCGGCACAGCCATCGGGCTTCTGCTGGGTTATGCCATTTCTTACGTCGGTGGCCACTACCACATCATTTCGCTTTCGCCCGAGGTCTACTCCATCGATTACGTGCCGTTCGCCCCGCGCCTGATGGATGGTTTATTCGTCGCGCTGGGTGCTGTCGGGATTTCTTTCGTGGCGACGCTCTATCCGTCATGGTCGGCCGGCAGGATTCTGCCGGCGGAGGCGCTGCGCTACGAATAAACTTTTCCGGGAACTTTCTCTCAGCGGCAGACGTTACAATCAAATAGGAAAGAAAGGAGGTCTCATCATGTTTGCTTTCCTCCTGTGGTGCATACTCTTTGTAATGTGTTGGCCGCTGGCTCTGCTGGCGCTGGTCGCATATCCCTTCATCTGGCTGCTGCTTCTGCCGTTTCGCATTGTCGGCGTCGCGGTACATGGAGTGCTGGAGATTATTTTCCTTGCGATCACGCTGCCGTTCCGGCTGCTGGCCGCGCCGTTTCGGGTCTGAGCCCGGGTCGACTGAGGCAGCCCCGGATTGTTCGGGGTTCGTGGTCGGGATACCGTGGAAGGGCGGCGCTTCAGCGCCGCGTAAGGCGCGCGTAAGGGAGGCCTTTCAGCCCCCGCCTTAACTCTCCATCACCTTCAAATTCTCGCTAACGATCAACCGCGCCTCAGTCGCTCGCTGCACATCCTCCGCCGTCAACCCCGGAGCCACTTCCTCCAACACCAACCCCTGCTCCGTCACGCGGATGTAGGCCATCTCGGTCACGATCGTATCCACAACTTTTACGCCGGTGAGTGGCAGCGTGCACTTCTTCAAGATCTTCGGAGCGCCTTCCCGTGTCGTGTGCTCCATCGCGATCACGGTGCGCCGCGCCCCGGCCACAAGGTCCATTGCGCCACCCATCCCTTTCACCATTTTTCCGGGGATCATCCAGTTCGCCAGGTTTCCGGCCTCATCCACTTCCATCGCGCCCAGCACACTCAAATCAACGTGGCCGCCGCGAATCATGGCAAACGAATCCGCGCTCGAAAAATAAGACGTCCCCGGCATCTCGGTCACCGTCTCTTTGCCGGCGTTGATCAGATCGGCGTCTTCCTCGCCCTCCACCGGATAAGGCCCAATGCCCAGCATTCCATTCTCGGATTGAAGGACGACTTCCATCCCCGCGGGAACATGATTGGCAACCAGCGTAGGCATGCCGATGCCAAGATTCACATAGAAACCGTCGCGCAACTCACGCGCAATCCGATTCACAATGCGCTCGCGCTTCTCGATATCTTTACCAGGCTTTTCCATAGCTATCACAGCGTCGTTGGCCGTTGGTTGTTGGCCATTGAAAAACGCTTTCGCCAACGACCGACGACTACCGGCCAACGACGGTTTTCCTCACTGTCCGCTTCTCGATCCGCCGCTCGTACGACTCCCCTTGAAAAATGCGCTTCACGTAAACCGAAGGAGTGTGCACCAAGTCCGGATCCAATTCGCCTACGTCGACTAACTGCTCGACCTCGGCAATCGTCACCTTCGCCGCCGTCGCCATGATGGGATTAAAATTCCGCGCCGTTTTCCGGTATACAAGATTTCCCATCCGGTCGCCCTTCCAAGCTCTGACGAAAGCGAAGTCCGCCTTCAGCCAGCGTTCCATCACATAAGGCCGGCCATCGAAGTCGCGCGTTTCTTTTCCGTCGGCAACAATCGTGCCGACTCCCGTAGGAGTAAAGAATGCGGGAATTCCCGCGCCAGCAGCGCGAATCCGCTCAGAGAACGTTCCCTGCGGCACCAGATCCAGTTCCACTTTCCCGGTGAGCACCATCGATTCCAGCAGCTTGTTCTCGCCCACATAGGTTCCAATGTGTTTCCCCAGTTGCCCGGCAGCCAATAGCAACCCAACGCCGAATCCATCGACGCCCGCGTTATTGCTGATGGTCGTCAGGTTCTTCGATCCTTTGCGCACCAGCGCTCGAATCAGATTCTCCGGAATTCCGCACAGCCCGAAACCACCGAGCATAATGACCGAGCCGTCGCCGACATCGCGAATCGCCTCCTCCGCATTAGCAACTACTTTATTCATCGCGTTCGCAATTCTAACCCAAACCCACCACGGAGGCACGGAGGCACGGAGAAAGACAACCATTCGTTCTTAGAAATATGGATTTCGTTTCAACTTTTCTCCGTGGCTCCGTGGTGGATTTATTTCCTGTCCCGACTCTTCTTCAGCCCATGCGCCTGCTCAAATTCTTCTGCCAGCTGCCGCGTTGTAAGATTCTCTCGGATGTGCGCCAGGCGCTGCTCTACTTTGAACAGCGCATCCTCAATGTTCTGTTTGTTGCTGATCGCGATGTCGCGCCACATCGAATAAGGACTCGACGAAATCCGCGTCATCTCCTGCAGCGCACGCCCACCCGCCGGAAGCAGCGGCGCTTCTTCGCCGAACTCCTCCACTAACGCTGCGGCCAGCGCCGTCGATATCATTTGCGGCAGGTGACTGATCCATGCACACAAGCGGTCATGATCGTCCGGAGGCAGCATCGCAATGCGCGCTCCAATCTGATCGATCCATCCTGCAAATTCCGCGAACATTCCCTCATGCAGATTCTGTCCGGGCAGCGGCGTCAGAAACCAAACTGCATTTTGGAACAAGTCGGCATCCGCATAATCTACGCCACTGTGTTCTTTCCCCGCCATGGGATGTCCGCCGAGAAACCGCTTGCCTGCATTCTCGCCGAAGACACTCACCGCGCGCTCCACCACCAGCACCTTCGTGCTTCCAACGTCCGTCAGCAAGGTGCTCGCGGGCAGGCCCGGGCCGATCCGTCCAATCAGATCGACAATCGCCAGCACCGGCGTCGCCAGCACCACCAACTGGCTGCCGTGCACAGCATCCGCGGGCTCAACCGATCCGTTGTCGATCACGCCGCGCATCTTCGCCTTCTTCAGCGCAGACTCGCGGTCGCAGCCAACGATGCGCCCGGCAAAGCCGCGCTTTCGCATCGCCAGGGCAAACGACCCACCAATCAGTCCGGTGCCGACGATCGTGATTTGCCGGATTGGCATAGAAAAGAATTGAGCGATTGCGCCATTTTTTGATTGGGTGATGGCCCGATCACTCAATCACGCAATCTCTCGTCCTACTGCCGGCGCGATCATTCGCAATTCATCCATCAGTTTCGCAAACTGCTCGGGAAACAGCGACTGCGCGCCATCCGACCACGCCTTGTTCGGGTCGCAATGCACTTCGATGAGCAGAGCATCCGCTCCCGCCGCCACGGACGCGCGCGCCATCGGCGCAACTTTGTCGCGCCGGCCGGTTCCATGCGACGGATCAGCCGTCATCGGTAGATGCGACAGCTTGTGAATAATTGGAATCGCCGAAATGTCCATCGTGTTTCGCGTGTACGTTTCAAACGTGCGGATGCCGCGTTCGCACAACATTACTTCATAGTTCCCGCCGGCCATAATATATTCCGCCGAGAGCAGCAGTTCCTCAAATGTCGCTGCGATGCCGCGCTTCACCAGCACCGGCTTGCGCACCTTCCCGAGTTCGCGCAGCAGATTAAAATTCTGCATGTTGCGCGCTCCCAGCTGCAAAATATCAACATACGGCAACATCATCGGAATCTGCGAAATCTCCATGACCTCGCTGATCACGAGCAGCTTGAATTTCTCTCCAGCCTCGCGCAGCAGTTTTAGCGCGTCTTCTCCGTGCCCCTGAAAAGAATACGGGGAACTTCGCGGCTTGAACGCTCCCCCGCGCAGCACGCGCGCGCCAGACTTTGCCACCGCTTCCGCCGTTGCAAAAAGCTGTTCCCGCGATTCCACCGAGCACGGTCCCGCCATTACCACGACTTCATTCCCGCCGATGCTGATCCCGTTCGCCAGCTTGACGATTGTCCCCTCGGGACGAAAACTCTTCCCCGCCAGCTTGTACGGAGAGCTAATGCGATGGACTTCCTGCACTCCCGGCAGCAGTTCAAGATTGCGGATATCGAAGTCGATGCCCGCTCCAACCGCGCCCAGCACAGTCTGCCGCGCTCCGGTTGACCGGTGCACTTCGAATCCCATCTTCACCAGGTGCTCAATCACCTGCTGAATCTGGCTTTCGTCCGCTACGTCTTGCATTGCGACAATCATAAGAAAACCTTGGCTGTCAGCTGTCAGCTCTCAGCTTTTCAGTCTTTTACTGAGAGCTGAAAGCTGATAGCTGATACCTGCTTTCAATCATTTACGTCCGAATCCAGCTCCGTTTCCGCCTTCGCAGTTTCCGCCTTGACGCCAATTCCTTCTTTCTGAATATTTCGCATTACATCCATGATTCGTTCAAAAATGCGCACCAGATCCCGCCCCGGCAGCGGACCGTGATTCATCCGTTGCACATTTTCGAACACAACGCGTTCCCGCTCCGGCTCATAAATTGGTAAAGACGTATCCCGCTTCAACCGCCCGATCTCCACTGCAGCCCGCGCCCGCTCGCTCAGCAGTTCCACCAGTTGCTGATCAAGCTCGTCGATTTTCTTTCGCCAATCTCCGATGTCCATGGAAACTGCGCTCAGCTTTTCAGCGGTTAGCTATCAGCAAAGTCGAACACTGCCTAGCGTTAAGTTTCGGCAATCGCCACGCAGGAAATGGCAGCCCGTGCCGATTATAAGGTGTTAGCTGATGGCTGAGCGCTGAGAGCTGATAGCTCCCTTACAAATTCGCCGACAGCCGCCGCTTCCCGTCCTCGATTCCTTTCAATCGTTTCCACAATCGCGCTTCCGACTACTACAGCATCCGCAAACTTGCCGACTTCGGCGAACTGCTCTGCATTTGAAATCCCAAACCCGAGCGCGATCGGCAGCTTGGTCACGCGCCGCAACCGCTTTACTAATTTCTGCGCATCGTCCGCCAACTGTTGCCGCGCTCCGGTCACTCCCGTGCGCGAAACTGCATATACGAATCCGCGCGACGCTGCGGCAATCCGCTTCAATCGCGCATCCGGACTGGTCGGTGCCGCCAGAAAAACCGGCGCCAAGTCATTCTCCTGCATCGCGCGCAAGTATTCGCCCGCTTCTTCCACTGGCAAATCCGTGACCAGCACTCCATCCACGCCTGCGTGCCGCGCCACCTTGCAGAACTTCTCCATCCCCATACGCAAGATCGGATTCAAATACGAAAACACAATCAGCCCCGTGGATTGCGCATGCTGCCGCACTTCCGCCGCCAGCGTCAACACTTGAGCCAGGCAAGTCCCATGTTTCAATGCCCGCTCGCTAGCCCGCTGAATCACGGGACCATCCGCCACCGGATCGCTGAATGGTACTCCCAACTCAATCACATCCGCACCCGCCTCAATCGCAGCCAGCACCACGGCGCGAGTAGTCGCGAGATCCGGATCTCCGCAAGTCACATAAACTACGAGCGCGGGCTTTTTGTAGAAAGACAAAGGCATAAATGATTGAGGCATTGAATCATTGAGAGATTGAGTCATTGAATTAATCTTTTCAACGATTCAATCCAGCTTGAGGTTCTCCCGCATGATCCCGATATCTTTATCGCCACGTCCGGAAACATTCACAATCACCACATCGGACTTCTTCATCTTCGGCGCGCACTTCACCACCTCAGCGACAGCATGTGCAGACTCGAGAGCCGGAATAATTCCTTCCATGCGCGCGAGTAAAGTTGTCGCCTCCAGCGCCTCCGCGTCCGAGGCTGGAACATATTCCGCACGTCCTGCATCGCGCAACGCCGCATGTTCCGGACCGATCGACGGATAATCCAGCCCTGCCGAAACCGAATGCGTATTCGCAATCTGCCCGGCCGAATCCTGCAGCACGTACGAGTAAGTCCCCTGCAAAACTCCCGGCGAGCCTCCGCGAAAGCGCGCTGCATGTTCGCCTAGAGATTCGCCGCGTCCGCCGGCCTCGACTCCAATCAAGCGGACTTTCTTGTCTTTTATGAACTCGTAGAAAATTCCGATCGCATTCGATCCCCCACCCACGCAGGCAATCACTGCTGCCGGAAGTTTGCCCTCGGCCTTCAGAATCTGCGCCCGCGCCTCGCGGCCGATCACGCGATGAAAATCCCGCACCATCGTCGGATACGGATGCGCTCCCAGTACGCTTCCTAACAGATAATGAGTAGTTCGCACATTCGTGACCCAATCGCGCATGGCTTCGTTGATCGCATCTTTCAACGTGCGTGAACCCGACTCGACTCCGCGTACCTCCGCACCCAGCAATCGCATGCGGAACACATTCAACTCCTGCCGCCGCATGTCCTCCGTCCCCATGTACACGGCGCACTCAAAACCCAGCAGCGCGCATACAGTTGCCGTAGCCACGCCGTGCTGCCCAGCCCCAGTTTCTGCAATCACGCGCCGCTTGCCCATGCGCTCCACCAGCAGCGCCTGGCCCAGGCAGTTGTTGATTTTGTGCGCTCCGGTGTGCAGCAAGTCTTCGCGCTTTAAATAAATCTTCGCCCCGCCTAATTTTTCAGTGAGACGTCGCGCGAAAGTCAGCGCGGTAGGGCGCCCGGCATAATTCCGCAACAGGTCATCGAGTCTCTTCTGAAACTTCGGATCACGCTTCGCCTTTTCGTACTCGCGCTCAAGTTCTTCCAGCGCAGCCACCAAAGTTTCGGGCACATATCGCCCACCGTAAGCCCCAAACCGCCCGGGAACGTTAGCAGCGGCAGAAGCCCGAGGGTGCCCCATCCTAGCCGCGTTTTTTGCGGCTAGGGTGGGGTTTTTGACTTCGATTGGTCGAGCAATTGTAGCCATCGTTAACTCGTCTTCCGATCCACGTCGCGCACCGCCTTCACGAACGCCCGCACCTTCTCCGGATCTTTCCTCCCCGGGTTCGCTTCCACGCCTGAAGCCACATCCACTCCCCAAGGCTTAAGAAAACCAACAGCCCATCCAACGTTTGTTGGTGTCAGTCCTCCGGCGATTATGACGGGATACAGCGCGTTGGTCGTCCTAACAAATCCATAAGCCTCTCCCCAGGCAAAGGTCTTGCCGGTCCCACCGCGCTGCTCCCGCGTACCGGAATCCAGCAAAATTCCCGCCAGGTTCGGGAGGCCACTAAAGGAGACAAACACGTTGCCTTGCTTCCATCTCTGCACGAGGTCCATTGCCGGCAGGCAAAAGAAGGCTTCTCGATTGACTGAGTATCTCTCTGGATTCCGATGCTCATCCCCATGAAACTGAACTGCTGTCAAGCCCGCCTCGTCAGCGATTGCCGATACCCTTTCGGGCAGTTCGTTCACAAAGACTCCAATCTTATCCACCCGTTCAGGCAACTTCTGCACAATCGTTCGCGCTGCCTCAACGCTAATGTTCCGCGGACTCTTCTCATAAAACACAAACCCTACCGCATCCGCCCCGGCGTCAACCGCGGTCAGTGCATCTTCCAAATTCGTCATCCCACAAATTTTCACCCAAGTCATAAACAAAGTTGTCCGCTGCAAGTAAAAGAATTCACGCACACTCTCATTGCCGAGTCGGTACTCGCAACTCGGTACTTGCAACTAACTCGCGTAGCGCCTCACCTGGACGCTCCGCCCGCATCAGCGACTCACCAATCAAGAACGCCTGATACCCCGCCGCCCGCAGCCGCGTTATGTCTTCTCCGGACCGGATTCCACTCTCCGCCACCTTCATAACATTCTTAGGAAGCCGCTCCGCCAGCCGGAACGCGGTTTCCGCATCGACTTTGAATGTGCGCAGATCGCGCGTGTTCACTCCAATCAAATCGCAACCTGCATTTAAGGCCCGCTGCAGTTCCTGTTCATCATGCACTTCGCAAAGAACATCGAGCCCGCGAGAGCGTACTTTCATCGCCAACGCCGTCAACTCCGTCTGCGATAGAGCCGCCACAATCAGCAGTACCGCATCGGCTGAATTCGCCCGAGCCTCCAGCAACTGAAATTCATCCACAATAAAATCCTTGCGCAGACATGGGATCTTCACCGCCGCCGAAGCCAAACGCAAATTCTCCAGAGATCCCTGAAAGAATTCCTCATCGGTTAGAACCGAAAGCGCGGCCGCTCCCGCGGCTTCCAACTCCCGCGCCAACTCTTCGACACAAAACTCTGCCCGGATCAATCCCTTCGAGGGCGACGCCTTTTTCAACTCCGCAATCACGGCCACGCCTGACCTGCTCTTTTCCTCCAGAGAATGCCGAAAGCCGCGTGGAACATGCCTTTCCGCTTGACGCTCCAACTCCCGCAAATCGGCCGTGCGCTTGGCCTCAGCGACTTTCTTTCGCGTCGAGCCGATAATTTGGTCAAGGGAAACAGGCATAACGGGTGCCTGAATTATACGGGAAGGAACGATTCGCAAATCGAGCGTGCGATCACTGGCAGATACTGTCGAGTTCCTTGTACGGCTTGTCTGCGTGCTCCGGATATTTGATCTGTTTCACCTGCATCCACTGATCGAGAAACGTGCCGGCGTCATGCAAAGCCACATCAGGATCGCCGTTATACGCCGGATCGCTCTCGGCTTCCTGCAGCGTTACCAGCTGGAATCCTTTCCTCTTGAGCAGGTCCAGCGCGTCCGGCAGAATTGTGCCGCTGAACGCGCCCAGATGCATGAGCAGTACATAGTTGATCTCGTGGCCGTAAACGAGCTTTGCCTGCGCACGACCCAGGTCAAGAAATTGTGAAGCGGCGCTCAAGTAGCTCGACCGCAGCCACGCGATCGCCTTCGTGTCGTTCTTCGCAGCGCACCGGGCATAAGCAAAATTCCACAAGTAGTCTTCCCAGTCGAGCGAAACCTGCGCAATCCTGTACCCATGCGCCTTCAAATAAGCCCGTATCGCGCGCCGCTTCTCAACGGTGTCCCCCTCATGAAGGTACGGATAACGCAGCCAGTGCCAGTCATCTCTGCCGTCTGCTTTAAGCAATTCCAGTACCGGCTCGTTCTCCGCGATATCGCGCTCGTAGGCTTCGACGGAGTTCTGTTCGAGATCCATATGCGAATAAGTATGATTGCCAAACGGCTCCGCCGCAGCCCATAGCTTCAGCGCCTCGGCACCATCCGCGCTGCCTTCCAGTTTTTTTGCATTGATAAATCCATACACGGGAGGCACGTGCCGCTTTTTCAGAATCGCCAGCACATTCCTCGCGGTCTCGGCGCGCGTAACTCCAGGCGGCAGTTCGCCATTCAGCGGCAGATCATCAAAGGTAATAGCAAGCTTCTGAGCCGAGCAGATTCCGCACAACGCCATGAGCGAGTAGCCCACCAGCCAAGTCATACTTACAGGAATTTTCATGCAGAGAGTGTACGAGACTTCGGCCGCTGGTGAAAGCTGATGTGATCTCGCGTAAGCCGATACTCGGGCTAGCTAATGATTAGAAAGAAATGTCTTGTGGTGCCATCGAAGGGACTCGAACCCCCACACCGTTGCCGGTACATGGACCTGAACCATGCGCGTCTGCCAATTCCGCCACGATGGCAATCTTGAACTTGCAATGCAGCGGCGGCCGCAAGGCCGCCGTGTCAGGAAGACTAACAACTCTATTTTTACAGCCCGCTATCAGCCTGTCAAACCAACAACGCCGTTGCAGCCGAAAGCCGAAGCCCGAACGCCGAAGCCCGAAGCCCGAAAGCCCTACCCCAGCTTCGCGGTCATCGAGATCTTCGCATTCAGCACTTTCGATACCGGACAGCCCTTCTCTGCTGCCTCGGCATATTTTTGAAACGCCGCCGCGTCCGCCCCCGGAACTTTTCCTACCACATCGAGGTGGCTCGCTGTAATCGTCCACCCTGAATCCAGCTTCTCCATGGTCAGGGTCACGTTCGTGCTGATGCTCTCCGGCGTCAGATTCGCGCCGCCCAGTTGAGCAGAAAGCGCCATCGAGAAGCACGCCGCGTGCGCCGCCGCAATCAACTCCTCCGGATTGGTGCCCGGCCCATTCTCAAACCGCGAAGTAAACGAATACTGCGTATCCTTCAAAACGCCGCCGGGTGCCGAAATCGTTCCCTTTCCGTCTTTTAATCCGCCCTTCCACATTGCGCTTGCCTTGCGTTCCATTCCGTTCTCCTTATTTCGCCAGAATTATGAACAGAAATTAAGACCCTAGACATTGTAGATGTAGATTCGCCGCCGTGTCAGGCGTAGGTATAGTGCAAAAAATTTCACACTCAGTAGAAATCGGAGCAACTCAAGTAAAAACCGCACCCGGGACAGCTCAACTTGCACCGGCTCTCTTTCAATTCCGTGGAGCAGTTCGGACAAAAGCGTTCCGGATGCCCCAAATGCCTCTCCATCTCGGGCATTGCTGCCAGTTTCGTTTCGCCCGCGCTCGCTTGCGAAGATTGCCGTCCGCTTGCGCTCATCCGCGAGAACATAAACCTCACGCACGTTGGCGCACAAGTGGAAACCCGGCTTCTCCCCAACTGGATTCCCAGAACCAAAATTTTTCTTGCTCACCTCATAAATCTTCATCCTTCCACAGGCCCTTGTGCGCTATGATGCCTTTGCATTGAGAGCGTAGTCCAGCTGGCCATGGACGCCGCTCTTGGCCTTCCCCCAGGAGGTAGTAGATGTATCGGCCCTATTCGAGTTCCTTGACGGACCCACGTCCGATCATGGACGTTCAGTCCATGATCCGCAATCTGGCTCAGGATTTCGTCACCTCTTTCAACACCGGTAACTACGACCAGGTTTCCGCCCTGTTCGCGCAGGATGGCGTACTCATGGTGCCGCGGCACGATACAGCCCACGGCCCGAAGGCCGTGGAGCGTCTGCTACACCAGATCGGCGAAGCAGGGTTCGAAGATCTCCGCCTCGAAACCGTCCGTGTCGAAGCTTCCGGCGACCTTGCCATGGAGATTGGCCGCTACACCGTCAGCATCCGCCAACACGATGGCTCCGTCCTCGTCGACCGTGGCAAGTACTTGAAGGCATGGCGACGCCTCGGCGTGTGGCTCATCGTCGCCGATTGCTGGAGCAGCAGCATGCCTGTGCCGTTCAACACGCACGGCGACATCGAGCATTTTCCGGCGGCTTAGAGGCCGCGTTTTATAACCGGCACCGGATGAGGCCCTAAGCCGTTCCGTGAGGGTCGAGGTCTGTATTTATCGAGGGGTTTTGATCCCGGCTCAGGTCCCTGAGGCGAGCATTTCGCAGACGCGGCGCACCATTTCGCGCTGGCTGCCATCGAGCGTGAGGAACTCAAACCCGTAGCGTAGACCCTGGCGGTAACGCACGATGGCCCGCACTTTCAATGGATAGGGACTGAGGGGCAGAGGGATTTCGAGGGAAACGATTTCGCCCCGTTCAAGATCTCCCGTGAGAGTAGCGCCGATGCCATCCTGGCCAAGTTCCGTGGAGCGTCCCCAACAACTGCGGAATTCACCGTCCTGAAACATGCGAACCTGCATGCGGGCATCGACAGCAAAACGCGGGAAACGGCGGGCATAGGAAGAGGCCGGCTTTTGGGTCGCGAGTTTTTTGCCGGTTGCAGACATTTTTGAATCAGTGGTCAGTGCTAGTGGTCGGTGGTAGTCGGTGGTCAGTGAGGCCCCTCTTCACCTCTGACTATGGTGCCGATTCCTCTGAGCTTTCGTTGCGCGCCTGCGCCTTACCAGACGCCTGTGGCCCGGCAGGATCCGGTCTTAACTGACCACTGACCACTGACCACTGGCCACTGTTTTTCTAGTTCCCATGCAACAAATAGCCGGGTTCCAGCGGGAGCTTGCCTGCGACCTTTACCACCGCCACGCTGCTGTTGATCGAATAGACATCCACAACGCCAATGGCTCCGGGAACCGAGGCGACTTTGTTGACGAGTTCGTCGTCGGAGGTGGCGACCAGGATTGCGGGATGCGTGGGGCGTCCGCGGTTCGAAGTAGCGATGAGACCGTCGACTTCGCTTTCGGACATGCCATAGACCTTTTCCAGCACCACCTTCATCGCGGGCACCGACGGGGAGCGCATCACAAAGGTGACCGGCTTGCCATCGGGCCAGCGGTTGGTCTGCGCCTTGCAAATTTTCACCAAGTCCGGAAGAGTGATGGTGCCCACCGGATTGGATTTGTTGGAAACCAGCGCAAGGTCGCGCGCCGACGCCAGGGAGCCGCCGATCACGAACAAGGTGAGCAATAATCTGGAAACGCGCAGAAGTTGTCGGTGAAGCACTCTTCGTCTCCGCAGGAGCCTGAGGCTCAGAAGCATTGTGCTCGAATGTTGCGCATACATTAAAGGTAACTAAGGTCACGCAGCTAGGCGCGAAGCGAGACAGCGAGGAAAAACAACGGGCGCGGCTGAGTGGCCGCGCCCGATTGTTTACTGGTGATGATTTTCTTACTTCTGCTTCCGGTGAAGGGAGCGCGTTGAGCGCGCCCGTACTATCGAATGCGGAACATACATGTGCGTCCGAGCCGCAACCGCAGGGGTTGGGTCCGTAGCATCCTGTACGACCATGACCCCCGTCGAAACCTGGCCGTTGGTGTCATCTTCTATGAACGGGAAGGTTATGCCATCCACGCTGTAGAAGCTGAGGCCGACTTCGCCAACTAAGGTGCCATTGATGGTTGTAGTTCCCAGGGTGCCGCGGCCATTGGGGTCAGGTGCCGTGAAAGTACCGTCGAACACCTGTCTACGAGTAGGTCCGCCATCCGGAGCAGAGTTCTCATCCACCTGCCCTGTGAAGGTCAACCCGGTGGCTGTGGCGAACTCCGCGATATCATCTACCTCGACCGCCTGACCCAAGGATTCGGATGCTGACAGGTTAACGCCCGTAAAGTTTAGAGCGAAGCCCTGCGGCGGAGCGAATGACGCAACTATCCCCGGGGTATAAGCGGCGCCGACCATGATGCCAGCGTCGTCGATTTCCAGCAGGAGCAAGCCTCCGCTCGAGGGGTACGCAGCATATCCTGCGCCGTCGGTAACTGCTCCGACGAAACCGGAGAAATTAGTGAGAGTGAATCTGCCCGAGCCGCTGCTACTGTAGCTGGCAGTGAAGGGCACGGGTGACGAGGAAGTATTTCCGGCTTCATTGATATCCTCAGTTGAGGCATTGGTGATGTTACCGGCGCCGTCTGTGACCATAAAGCCACCCACCGCGGTAGGTCCTTGAGACTCGAAGTCCCCCGCTAGGGTAAAGGCCAACGAACCGGTCGCGACGGTAGCGGTCGTCTGAGAGTATGCATCCCCCGACAAGAACTCAACCCCATCTGTTTCGATAAATTTCAGATGCGTGGAGTCGATGGCGTACACGTCGAAGGTGAGCAAAGGAAACGACTCGGTTGCAAATGTTGTTGATGGAGTTGAGGACGGTCCAAGAATTATAGAGCCTGAAAGAGCCTGATTGGGATAGGCGAAATTGTTGTCGTTGAAATCTTCCACGCCCGTGATGCTGCCACCATTCCCAACCGTAAAGGCTCCCACGGTGGCCATCGGGTTGAGATTCTCTGATCCGTCTGTCCCAGAGAGGCTGAAGGCATACGTACCGCTAAGCGTAGCAGTACCCTGCAGATCGAGAGTACCGCTGCCGCTCGCGTTGGTGTCGAATTCGGTGATCAGTCCGTGCGAGCTATTTTGCAGGACGAAGTCGAAGGTTAAGGCGCGGGCAAATGGGTTGGGCGTCGTCGTGGTGATCGTGGCAGTGCCTCTCCCGTCCACACCGACGGAGTAGGTTCCGTTTCCGCTGACGGACAAGTTGGTGGCCACAAACGAGGTAGGTGAGGCCACATCCACCACGTCGATCGTTCCGCCGGTGATCCCGCCACTGCCGTTGGCTATGACCGTACCGACGATCTGGACCGGGATTCCGTCAGCCTGATCGACACCCGAGATCGAAAAAACGTAGGTACCGGTTAGATTGCTGTTGCTAAAGCTGCCGCTCGGGGGCGCTTGGGCTGGGGGGGAACTGCTGCCGCTACCGCAGCCGGCTAGAAGTGCAAGAGTGGAGAGTGCGAGAGACAAAGCGATTGCGTTGCGTACTGACATAAACTGCCTCCGGGGAGCGAATCGTGGAGCTGGTCACCTTTGAGTTTGAGGTTAGCACAGGTGAATTCTTTTGCAGAGAACCCGAACCAAGGAAATAAGTAGCGCGTACCCAAAAAGAAACTTTCGGCGCGCAACTTATACATATCTTTACATTCTGACCTTGGGAAGAGTGCGATCTCCTGTTCCTGGGCCTATATCCAGCTTGGCACAATCAGGTGACCAACGGATCGGCGGAGTTGTGGGATGTCGAACAGAATTCGGTTAGCATGGTGCTGTGAGCATTTGTGAACATTCTTCCGTTAGGTTTTGAAGGATTATGGAAGGATTCAAGATGAAGTGGGGACTGAGATTCCGCTGGGCAGCTTATTTCGCGGCATTCGCCGTAATGGCGTTCGCGCTGATGATCTGCTTAGGCGCGACTGCGCCGCAGGATAAAGACGAGGGACTGGTCATTGAGCCGACGGAGTTGCCGGGAACGTATCCGCACGGAACATATCAGGTAAACTTTCATGCCCACGGCAAGTATGTGCCCACCCTGCATTGGCGCGTAGAGAGCGGCACTTTGCCGCCTGGAATGCAACTGGAAGACGACGGACTGCTCCACGGCGAGGCGGTGCGCGCCGGCGAATTTCAATTTGTGATCGTGGTGCGGGATGGCGGGCAGCCCCAGCAGGCAGTGCATAAGGGATTCAGCATCAAGGTGGTAGAGGGCATCACGGTGGCATGGAAGGTTCCGGCGCACGTCACCGAAAACCGGATCGATGGCAGCGTGGAAGTGATAAACGCCACTGCGGACAACATCGATTTGACGTTTGAGGTAAAAGCGGTCAATGAAAACGGACGGGCCACGGAGATCGGCTATCAGCACTTTCCGTTGAAAAGGGGCACGACTGGAATCGTTCTGCCGTTCGGCGAGACGTTACCGCATGGCGACTACACTGTGTATGTCGACGTGAATGGCGAAATAGCCAAGCACAACGCAATCTACAAACAACAGCTGAAAACTCCGGCGGCGCTGCAGGTGGTGGTGGGGCCATAGCAGGGGCCAGGGGTTAGGGGCTTGGGATAAGGGGTTAGGGCCAGCCGAGTTCCCCTGCGTTCGTCCAACTTTCGTCGAGGTACGCTGGTCACGTTGACTTGCGTCTGGGGTTTCTGCAAGACTATTTCCACGCATTTATGTCTGCGTGCTTCTGCGCTTTGTGCTGGCGTTTGCGCTGACATCGGAGACTGGGAACTATACTGAAAATGGAATTGCTGCTCAATCTCGCGTGGCTGCTGCTGGCGCTGCCTGCGTATTGGCTGTGGCGGCAGGACACGGGAACGCGGTTGGCGCGCTGCGTGAGTTCGCTACAGTGTCTGCTGGCGCTCGGATGCGTGCTGGTTCTGCTCTTTCCGGTGGTCTCGGCTTCCGACGATTTGCACGCGAATCTGGCCGAGATGGAAGACTCATCCGTCAGCAAGCGCACGGTGCGGCAAGCTGCAAGCGAAAAAAGTTCAGCCTGGATTAACCGGCTCCAAGGACCTCCGGCCATCGTGGTGGGCGCAGTGCCCTCGTTCACCCCGGAAGTCGCGCTGCTGGAAGTTTCCGATATACGCGTAACGGCGCTGGTGCGGCCGAGGGTTCTCCACGCCGGCCGCGCACCTCCTTTTTCCTTCCTTGGCTAGTTCGCCGAATCATCCTTAGTCATTGTTGGCGTATCGCTGATGGGTTGCAGCAATAAATCTGCGGCGATTCTCCCTCGTCTTTAGAGAATCTTTACGAGGGAAACCCCATACTAGGGAACGCCCATTCTCAACGGCGATGGTAGTCGCGGAACTTAGCAGGCTGCGTCTACCACGGTTTCGAGAGGTTCAGACAAAATCTCGGAGCGAGTTCGGAAGTCCCAGGAGTTGGATGGAGTATTTGATGCAAAGAAGATTTTGGATGCCATTGCTACTGCTGGCGCTGGGTGCGGGCGCGGTTTCGGCGCAGATTCCGACTGCGCAGCCGCCGACCCAATCTCCGCCGACTCAGTCTCCGCCACTTCACTCCCCTCCGCAGGCCTGGACTTGGGAGCAGGTGAAGGACCGCCTGGAGCTGAATAATCCCACGCTGCTGGCGGGCGAACTGAATATCAGCGAATTGCAGGCACAGGAAATTACGGCGCATCTCAGGCCGAATCCAAATTTGGCGCTGCTTACGGACCAGATCGCTCCTTTTACCACTGGAGAGCCTCACGGGGTGTTCGCTTATTTACTGCCCTCGGCCACAGTGAGCTACTTGCACGAGCGGGCGCACAAGCGGGAGTTGCGTACCGAAAGCGCGCAGAAAGGAACGGCAGTTGGCCGCTCGCAGCAGAAAGACTTGGAGCGCGGACTTCTTTTCAACCTGCGCAGCGCATTCGTGCAGACACTGCAGGCCAAGGCGGTCTTGAAAGTCTCACTGGACAATCTCGAATATTACGATCACGTGCTGAAGATCAGCCGCGACCGCTTTGAGGCGGGCGACATCGCGCAGATCGATCTCGACCGGTTGGAGTTGCAGCGGGTGCAATACGAGTCCGATGTGCAGACGGCAGAAGTAAATTTGAGAACGGCAAAAATTCAAATGCTCATGCTGCTGAACGATCGCACTCCGATCGAGCAGTTTGATCTTGTGGGAGTCTTCGATTTCAACGATCAGATCGAGTCGCTGGAATCTTACCGGCTGACCGCACTGGAGAGTCGTCCTGACTTGAAGGCGGCGATTCAGTCCGTCGACAAAGCGCAGAGCGATTACAAGCTGGCTGTTGCCAATGGATCGACGGATCCGACGTTCAGCTTCGACGTGGGTAGGAATCCGCCCATTGATTTCTACTTCGGCTTCGACGTGAGTTTTCCGCTGCGCATCTTCGACCGTAATCAGGGCGAGAAGCTGCGCACCAAGCTCGACATCACTCGCCAAGAAAGACTGAAGGATGCAGCAGAGGCGCAGGTGTTCAGCGATGTGGATACGGCATATGCCACATTGAACAGCAATTTAACTCTACTGCGGCCTTACAAGCAGAAGTACCTGGCGCAAGCGGTGCGGGTGCGCGACACGATTTTATTTTCTTATCAGCACGGCGGAGCCTCTCTGCTCGATTTCATCAATGCGGAGAACGACTACCGCGCCGTGGAACTCAGCTATGTGAACCTGGTCGGCTCGTACTTGACCTCGGCGGCGCAACTGAATCAGGCCGTGGGGCGCGAGGTTATTCAATGAAACACCGATGCTTCGAATACTTAGCCGGGGCTGCAGTGTTTTTGGCTCTCGCTTCTTTTCTGACCGGCTGCAATGAAGGCAAGCCCGATCCCAAGGCCGAGGCGCCGCCTGCGGCCACCGTGGTTCCTGACCTCGACGCCAACAATTTTAAAGTGGATCATCCGGAACAGTTTCCAATGGTGACGGCAATCGAGCATAAGGCAGCGCCTGCCCTCAACGTCACCGGCGTGGTGCAGCCCGATATCAATCGCGCCGTGCCGGTAATCTCACTCGCCGCGGGACGAGTGGTAGAGATCAAGGCGAGGCTGGGCGATACGGTGACCAAGGGACAACTGTTGCTCAGAGTGCGCAGCAACGATGTCTCGGGAGCTTACCAGACGTATTTGAAGGCAGAGAACGATGAGCGGCTGGCGCGCGTGCAACTGCAACGGGCGCAAATTCTCTACGACAAAGGCGCGGTCGCCAAGAGCGCTCTTGAACAGGCGGAAGATGCTGCACAGGATGCCAAGGTCGATCTGGAGCATGCAATCGAACAGTTGAAAACCATCGGCGTAGACAAAGACCATCCTTCGGGCATCGTTGATATCACGGCTCCAATATCGGGCGTCATCACCGACCAGCAAGTGACGAACTCCTCGGGCATTCAGGGGTTGGGCTCGCCCAATCCCTTCACCATCTCCGATCTTTCTTATGTCTGGATCATCTGCGACGTTTACGAAAACGACCTCGACGCTGTGCACATGGGCGAGTTTGCCGATATTCATCTGAACGCTTATCCCAATCAGGCCTTGAAAGGGCGCATCGATAACATCTCGTCGGTTCTCGATCCCAGCATCCGCACCGCCAAGGTTCGGCTAGAGGTCGCCAACCCAGGCCTGATGCGCGTGGGCATGTTCGTAACCGCAACCTTTTACGGAAAGCAAGCGGAAACACGGGCCGCAGTTCCAGCCGCGGCAATTCTGCACTTGCACGATCGTGAGTGGGTTTACACGCCGGTAAGCGCTGGACATTTCAAGCGCCTTGAGGTGACCACGGGCAACATGCTTCCCGGCAACATGCAGGAGGTTGTCTCTGGCATCAAGCCCGGAGATCAGGTGGTTTCAAATGCGCTGGCTCTGCAAAACACGGTGGAGCAATAAGAATCGAACACAAAGGGCGGAGTGGATTAACAGCAGTGAGGGTGAAGCAATGAAGGTGGAGCAATAAATGATTCGCCGCGTCGTCGATTTCGCGCTGACCAACCGGCTTCTCGTGCTGGGGCTGGCGCTCATCCTTTTTGCCGGAGGCATCGTTTCATTCAAGCGGCTGCCGATTGAGGCTTATCCCGACGTAGCCGACAACTACGTCGAGATCATTACCCAATGGCCGGGAATCTCGGCGGAGCAGGTCGAACAGCAGGTTACGATTCCGCTCGAGGTCGTGATGAACGGCATTCCGCATGTCGTGCATCTGCGATCATTTTCGCTATTCGGACTTTCTGATCTCAAACTTATCTTCGACGACGAATCAGATAACGACTGGAACCGCGAGCGAGTACTCGAGCGCCTGAGCCAGGTCACGCTGCCGCCGAACGTTACGCCGCAAATGGGCACGGACTGGAGCCCGGTTGGCCAGATTTATTTCTTCACCCTGCACAGCACCAATCCGAAGTACGACGCGATGGAATTGAAATCCATAGAAGACTGGGTCATCGAAAAAAGTTTCAAACAGGTCCCGGACATCGTCGATGTTTCCAGCTTCGGGGGCCCTACGCGCGAATACCAGGTGCGCGTGGACCCGAACAAGCTCATCGCCTACGGCCTGAGCCTGGCCCAGGTCGAGCAGCAACTCACCAACAACAACACCAACGCAGGCGGAAGCTTCATTCAGGAAGGTTTGCAGCAGATCAATGTGCGTGAGGTAGGGCTGGTCGACCGTGTCCATGACATTGAACAGACGGTCATCCTTACAAAGAGCGGAACGCCGCTCCGGGTGAAGGACATTGCCGTGGTTGCACAAGGTCCGAAGATTCGGCTCGGCCAATTTGCGCGGGCGTGCAGCGCTTGCCCCTACGGTCCCCACGGCACAATCGTCCGCCAAGATGGAAAGATCGTCGACAACGACGATGTCGTGTCTGGCATTGTGCTGTTGCGCAAAGGCGCGGCGGCGGATACCGCGCTGCAAGGCATTCACGAAAAAGTGGAGGAACTGAACGATCACATATTGCCGCCGGGGGTGAAGGTTGTTCCGTTTATCGATCGCAGCGATCTGGTTCACTTCACCAGCCACACTGTGCTGCACAACCTGACGGAAGGAATGATTCTGGTTTCAATCATTCTGTTCTTGTTTCTCGGAAATATTCGGGGCGCGCTCATCGTGGCCGCGACTATTCCCTTTTCGCTGTTGTTCGCATCGATCTGCCTGGACTTGCGGCACATTCCCGCCAACTTGCTGTCTTTAGGTGCGCTGGATTTCGGCATGGTGGTCGACGGCGCGGTGGTCATGATCGAAAACATTGTCCGCCATCTGGGCCACAAGAACGGGGACTTAAAAACTCCGAACGAAAAGATCAGCGAAGCTTCGCACGAAGTGCAGCGGCCGGTGTTCTACGCGATTGCCATCATTATTACGGCTTACTTGCCGATTTTTACTCTGCAGCGCGTCGAAGGCCGGCTGTTTCATCCCATGGCCTGGACTGTCGCTTTTGCTCTGCTTGGGGCTTTGCTGTTTTCGATTGTGATTGCGCCCGTGCTGGCGAGTTTCGCCTTCGCCAAGGGAGCGAAGGAGTGGCGCAACCCGCTCATGGAATTCCTGATCGAACGGTACCGGGTCGCGGTTCGCTGGGCCATTCGCCATCGTGCCATCACAGTCGGAGTGTGTGTTCTTCTCGCAGCGGTGGGCAATTATCTCGCTTTCAGCGGCACGATCGGCTCGGAATTCCTTCCCCATCTAGACGAAGGAGCACTCTGGGTGCGTGGCACGCTTGCGGCCAGCACCGGGCCGGACGAAGGCATTCGGGTCGCAAACCAGGCCCGAGTCGTGCTGTGTTCCTTCCCTGAAGTGCCGCAATGTACCAGCCAGGTCGGGCGCCCGGATGACGGAACCGATACAACGGGCTTTTTTAATGTGGAATTCTTCGTCGACCTTCAGCAGAAAGAAGATTGGCGGCCTGTCTTTCACGAAAACAAGGACGAATTGATCGCCGCTATGGGTCGCGAGTTGGACAAAATTCCCGGCGTGCTCTGGGGCTTCTCCCAGCCCATCGAAGACAATATGGAAGAGGCGGTGAGCGGAGTCAAAGGCGCTCTGGCCACAAAGATCTACGGCGATGATTTGAAGGTTCTCGAGGAAAAAAGCGATGAAGTCGTCAAGATCATGTCCGGAATTAAGGGCGTTGAAGACCTCGGAGTATTTCGCGTGCTCGGCCAGCCCAATCTCAACATAACCGTGGACCGGGATGCGGCTGCCCGTTACCAGATCAACGTCGCCGACGTGCAGGATGCGGTTCAAACCGCAGTGGGAGGCACCGCGCTTACCCAGGTCCTTAAGCGCGAGGAGCGCTACGATCTTACGTTGCGCTATCTTCCGCAATTCCGGAATACGAAGGAGGCGATCGAGAATATTCGACTGCTGGCTCCTTCCGGAGAGCGCGTATCGCTGGCACAGCTTTGCAAGATTCGCGTGACCGATGAGGCTTCAGAAGTCTATCGCGAAGGCAATCGGCGCTATGTTGCCATCAAATACAGCGTGCGCGGACGTGACCTCGGCAGCACGGTGGAAGAAGCGATCAAGAAGGTGAACGAACAGGTCAAACTGCCCACCGGATACACCATTTATTGGGAGGGCGAGTATCAGAGTCAGAAGAGAGCCAACGCGCGCTTGCTTATCGTGCTCCCCATCACCATCCTTATTATCTTTATCATTCTTTATACGATGTTCAAATCCTTCAAGTGGGCAACATTGATTATGGCAAACATTGCCATCGCACCCATAGGCGGCCTGGTTGCCCTTTGGTTTACCGGCACCAACTTCAGCGTCTCCTCTGGAGTAGGATTCCTGGCTCTCTTCGGCGTGTCGGTGCAGACTGGAGTCATCATGCTCGAATACATCAACCAACTTCGCGCCCGGCGCTTCACCATTGAAGACGCCGCAGTCGAGGGCGCGGTGTTGAGGCTGCGGCCGATCATGATGACGATGCTGGTCGCGACTCTGGGACTATTACCGGCTGCGCTTTCGCACGCCATTGGCTCCGATTCTCAGCGGCCATTCGCGATCGTAATCGTCGGCGGTCTGATCGCAGCCCTTGTCATGAGCATCTTCCTGCTCCCCACGATTTATGTCTGGGTGGCCTGCGAACGCGATGTACTCCCCGCCGCCGAAGGAAGCTTCGAAGAAGGGGAGCACGTAGATTAACGCACGCCAGGTTAACGCACGCAGAGTGCAGGATTGTATATCCTAAGAACGTACACCTTGCCCGCCGGAAGCCACTGATGCCCGAAAAAGCCAACAGCGTTGACGAGATCCTTTCCCGCCAACAACTCGACCTCAACCGAATGAAAGACGCTCTCGCCTTGCTGGGCGTCAACGACTGTTCATGGTGCAAGAAGTTCTTTCGCCGCGCTGATCCCGGCGCTCTGTTCGACGCTGGTGGTGGCGAACTTGTCTGCTACGGTTGCATTCATGAATGGTGGCCACAGCGCTACGCACAACTCTCCGTCAAGGAACGCGAAAACCTCGAAGGCAAGCTGGTCTTCTGGCTGCGCGACTACCATCATGCGGAAACCTTCAAGGATCCGGCCAAGCTTCCTGACCCTTCCCTTCAAGACCTAAACATCGTCGCCACCTGCCTGGAATGTCGTGGGACGGGAAAATCGCTAGGGCAGGACCACTGCCGCTTTTGCGAAGACCGCGGCACGGTGTGGGTGATCGTCTCTAAAAAGCAGGCGTAGTTTCAGCTCTCAGCTCTCAGAGCTGAAAGCTGAAAGCTGAAAGCTGAAAGCTGAGAAAAAAATAAAGAGTTCCGAGGTGGTGTTGCGCCCATTCGCCTCAGCCAGTAGCTCGCGTTAGACCCTTGCTCGACCTGCTATCGCTGCTTCCCTTACGGGCCGCTGCGCGCGATCTTTGCTCGGGCTCCGGGCTTACCGCCAACTGGACAAACCTGCTCAACGCCTCGGAACTCTGTCTTGCCTTCAACTGGGTTTCCTGTTCTCCTCGACCAGCGCTTTGCTATAGACCCTTGCTTGCCTTCCCTCCGCATTTTGCAATGTTGAGGGTGACCTCGCTTGAGCCCCGGACGCCGCACCAACCGGAAAAACTTAAGAAACTGTCAAAGAACGATCTTGTTGTACTCCTTCTAATTCTGTAGTCAACGAAAAGTTGACGCCTTTATCTGACCTATTTTCAATTGAGTGCAGGCCGTCCACAGGCCTGTGACCATATTTTGTGCAGCGCGGCGAGGCCGTTTCGTGCAAAACTACAGATGAGGGCGGTTTCTGGGATGCAGAGCAAGACCGGGCGCGTGCGCAGATTTCCGGCAGACATTCTGAGGCTGTGAAAATCTCGCGAAACCCGCGATGGGTAAGCAATTCCGAGAGTCCGCGGACACGGGGTAAGCCTTCACTGACCACTAGCCACTGACCCCTGGCCACTGTGTTTTGAAACCCGAATCTTAGTTGCTAAGCCTTAATTCCTTGACAACACGAGTAAGTCTGCTAAAGTTCGAGAAAAGCTGCTGACCCTAAAAATGATTTCACAGGTGCCCTGTCTATGAAGAATGTGTATGAGGTTTTGAGGCAGAAAGAGATGGAACTGACCCGACTGGAGAAAGAAGTGGAAGCGCTCCGGCTGGTAGCTCCGCTGCTGTCCGAAGGAATGGACATGAATTCGGACATGGTGAAGCCGGCGCTGGCGACTGCCGTGAACGGACCACAGCAGCCGATCCGCATTCCGGCGCCTCCGGTGGTGCCGCCGGCACAGCCAGTGCGCGCAGCCGGATGGGACGATACCGCGAAGCGCTGGCCGTAACCCTTATCGACGGCCTTCGCTTCACTCGTTCCCCGCCGCCTCTTCGTTTCCGAGCGACGCAGCCGCCTGTCCTGAATGGCGGAAGGCATTCTGTTTCCTCTCTAACGCGCTCGAGCAGATTGAGATTGCCATGAATTTTCTGGATAAAGTTTTCTCTGGTAAGCCCAGCCGTCCCGACTTCGCCGGGATGATGATTCAAGCCCTTCAAAAGGCCGGCATCGAAACGGCAGATCAATCCGAGAGCGATTTCTCCCTCAAGTTGGCAGGCGGCACTACAATTTTCCTGGGCAACGTCTACGCGAACTTCTGCGGCGCGCCTCGCAACAAGCGCCAATCCATCGTCACGGAGTTCGTTACCGCAGCGGCTTCTATCCCTGATCTTCCATCGATTCCCGCCGACTTTGCCACCGTGAAACCCAGCCTCATGCCGGTCATCCGCGATGCCGCCTACTTCAGCCTGATTCAGCTCATGCACCGCAAGAACGGCAAGCAGGACGCTGGATTGGAAGACCTGAGCAAACCTGTAGCCGGGGCTTTGCAGGTCGGACTGGCCTACGACACAGAAAAAAACATTACCTCGCTCGATCGTGCGCACTTTGAAAAGTGGGGTGTAAGTCTGGACGAGGCTTTCAAGGCCGCAAAAGAAAACCTTTGGGAGAAAACCGACCCTAATCGGTTCGCCGGGGAAAACGGCGTCTATCATGGCGAGTGGGCCGACTCCTACGATAGCTCGCGGCTGCTCCTCACGGAGTTGATTTATCGTCTGTCCGTAGACGGTGACCCGGTTGCCTTCGTGCCCAACCGCGATCAGTTTTGGGTGACGGGCACGAACAATTCCGCGGCACTGGCCGGTCTTCTGAAAGGCGGGCTGGAAAGCCATTTCAAGCAGGGCCATCCCCTCTCGCCGGACCTCTACGTTCTTGTCGATGGCACATGGAAAGTGCACGTCCCGGAAGACAAGACTCTTCGAGAACTGTGGATGAAGATCAAGCGGCAACGGGACGCGATTGACTATGCGCAGCAGCAGAAACTGCTGAACGAAATTCACGAGCAGGAAGAGATCGACATCTTCGTGGCCAGCTATAAGATCTACGAGCGGAAAGATGGACTCGCCTACAGCGCCTGCGTGTGGACCGACGGGATCGACAGTTCCCTGCCGCGATCGGAAAACATTGCCTTCATGGCAGATGTTGAAAACCCCGAGTATTTCGTAGTTCCCTGGGAAGCTGCCGAGTCCGTGATTGGGGATTTGCTGGAACTGGAACCGGATCTGGTGCCGGTTCGCTACCGCGCCCGCCAATTTCCGAGCGAAGAGCAGTTAGCGAAACTGCGCCCCTTAGCGATTTGAGCTATGGTTGGAAGAAGTGCAGCCCCTCAAACCTTGTCATTCCGAGCGCAGCCGAGGAACCTGCTGTTCGCTTGAAGCGCCACGCTCCCCGCGTTGGTAGAGACCGGGAAGGGCACGACGTTCAGTCGTGCCGTAAGAGCGTCCAAATGACTTCGGCTTCAGCCGCTGGGGTGCATCCTCAACTCCGACGTTGTCTCACCCTCTAACAATCTCCCGCAAAGCTAGCACCAGCCGATCAACCTCCTCGATGGTGTTGTAATGCACGAGTCCAATTCGCAGAAATCCTCCGGTTTTTTCCACGTCGAGGCGCTCAGTCAGATTCAGAGCATAATAGTTTCCGTCCCATGTAAAGAAGCCACGATCGCCTAATTTCGTAGCCAGCGCCAGCGGTGTCTGTTCCGCAGTCTGGTTGACCACGCGCACCGCAAGCGTGGGACACCTCCAGCCAAAGCAGGAAGGATCGGTAATGCCGTAAATCTTCAGCTGCGGAATTTCGGAGAGTCCGTCCATCAGGCGATTCATCAGCGCATGTTCATGGCGATGAATCGATTCGAAAGCCGCGATGATAGCCGCGCGGCGCGAAGAGGGTCCATGTGGGAGGAGCCGCCCCGGCTGTCCGTCGAGCGAAGCGAGACCAAGGGGAACATTTTCATGCCGCCCAAGATCAGCAATGTAATCCACGCACGCGGTAATGCCCGCAATGCATTCGTGGTTCAGCGTGCCCCACTCCCAGCGCAGCGGAACGGCGTCGCTGAGCGGGCGAACCTTGTAAGGCTGCAACCGCGCCAGATGCTCGCGCTTGCCATATAGCACTCCCATGTGCGGGCCGTAGAACTTGTAAGTGGAGCAAACCAAAAAATCGCAATCCAGATCGGCAACATCGATCAGGCCATGCGGAGCGTAGTGCACGGCGTCAACATAGGTAAGCGCTCCATAACTGTGCGCGAGGCGAACGAGCTCCTTCACCGGATTAATGGTTCCGACCGCATTCGAGGCGTAGCCGACGGCGACAAGCCTGGTTTTGGAATTGAGCTTAGCAGCGAGGTCTTCGACGTCAAGAGTGCAGTCGTCCGCGTGAATTTCTGCCCACCGAATCGTCACACCCTTTTCTTCGAGCGCAACCCAGGGCGAAACATTGGCGTCGTGGTCGAGGCGCGTGACCAGGATTTCATCGCCGGGGCCAAGGTCGCGGCCGATCGCCCGCGACATCGCATAGGTCAGCATGGTCATGTTCTGACCGAACACGATTTCGTCGGCGCCGCAGTTGAGGAAGTCAGCCATCGCCGCGCGGGCATCCGCGAGCATCGCGTCAGTACGGCGACTGGTCGCGTAGGCACCGCATGTATTAGCATTATCGCGGCACAGATAATCGGAGATGGCGTCAATCACGCGCTGCGGCACTTGCGTTCCCCCGGGACCATCGAGGAACGCAGCAGGATGTCCGTTAACAGTTTGCGCGAGCGCAGGGAATCGCGCGCGGATCCAATCGATGTCGAGTTCTGCAGGAGCGGAGGTTTCAGCAATTGGCATAGTAGCGCCGGCGTCCTGCCGGCTCTTCACGAATCAAAGACAGAGTGGAAGACCTACCCCATCACGGTCGTGTGCTCAGGCTTCACTTTATAAAGCACGCGCACTTCCCCGGGTTGGCCGTAAGGGTACTTGTCCACACCGAGATATTTCTTGGCCATCTTGTCGATGTGAGCGTCGGCGCCCTCTTCGGTGATCTCGACCACGCGGCCGCGAATCTCCAGATAACGATAAGGGTTTTCCGGGTCGATGACGGCCAGGGCTACGCGCGGGTCGCGGCGCACGTTCTTATCCTTCTGGCGTCCCTTGGCGGAGTTGAAGATGACGTGCTCGCCGTCGTAGTCGCACCAGACGGGCGTAACCTGCGGACGGCCATCAGGCATGAGCGTACCGAGACTGGCGAAGGCGCGCTTCTGAAAAAGATCGCGATATTTTTCAGGGATAGCTTCCGGCATAAATCCTCCTTGCGGCAGTGCAATGAATTGACAGGACATTATAGACGGGCGGTACGAATGTGCGCTCGATTTGCCGCCCGGCGGCCATCCCCGGTATTCTTTCAGGCCATGATCACAACCAACCAAAGAACCGCGTCCCGCACGACTGACTTTTCTGAGCGAGCCATTCAGCGTTTACCTCGATCCGTGATTGCGCTCTTGATTCTCATGCTCGTCTCCGTGCTGGCCGGTGCACAGACCTCGAAATATCCGCAGACCATCGTCTTCATGACTGACTTCGGCGTGGTGGACGATTCCGTCGCCATCTGCCGCGGCGTGATGTATTCCATCATGCCCGAGGTGCGCATCGTTGACCTCACGCACCAAGTGACGCCGTTCTCGATTCTCGATGGCGCGCGTTTTCTTTATGGCGCAACACCTTATTATCCCGCGGGCACTGTGTTCGTGGTTGTCATTGATCCGACGGTTGGCAGCACGCGCAAAGCAATCGTCGCCAGGTCCAAGCGCGGACAATACTTCGTGCTGCCCGATAACGGCTTGCTCACGCTAGTCGAGCAACGGGACGGCATCGAAAGCGTCCACGAGATCACAAATCCAGATTGGATGATCGGCACAAAAATGTCATCGACATTTCATGGGCGCGATATTTTTTCTCCCGTAGGCGCGCACCTCGCGCGCGGCGACGATTGGACGAAGGTCGGCCCGGAGATGCCAGTTTCACTGTTGGTGCATCTGGAACTGAAGGCGGCGAGCCTCGACGATCGCGGCGCTACAGCCGAAGTGATTGCCACCGACGGTCCCTTCGGCAATCTAGTGACGAACCTCGACGCCGAAGATTTTCTCAAGCTCGGCTACCAGCGCGGCCAGGAAATCCCGGTGAAGGTCGGTAATAAAGAAATGAAAATCAAATTCGTTCGAACTTTCAGCGACGTAGCGCTGAAGCAACCGCTGCTCTACATCGATTCGCGCGGACATATCGCACTAGCCGTGAATCAGGGAAGCTTTGCCGCAGCCTACGGCGTGACCCCGCCGGTAGAGTTATTTATTCCACGGGCGGGAAAGTAATACTCATGACGATACTTGTCATTCGATGATCCCTTGTCATTCCGAGCGCAGCGAGGAATCTTGGTTATTGCCGGCGGCGGCGGCACTGGCGGCCCGGGCAAACACCAAGATCCCGCGCTTCGCTCGGGATGACAAAACTCTTACTAATCGCCCTGAATCCGCGGCAACACAGCCCGCAGCAGCGCCTCAAAGCTCGACTTCACGCGCTCTCCAGTCTCCATCACTTCCTGGTGCGAGAGTGGCTGGTCGAGAATCCCAGCCGCCATGTTGGTGACGCAGGAGATCGCGAGCACTTTGATTCCCATATGGCGCGCAGCAATCACCTCGAATGCCGTCGACATGCCGACCAGATCAGCGCCGATGGTTCGCAGATATCGAATTTCGGCGGGCGTCTCGTAACTGGGACCGAGCAGCGCCGCGTAAACCCCTTCATGAAGATTCATTCCCAACTTGCCCGCTTCTTCTCGCGCCAGCTCACGATAGGATTTTTCGTAAGCGTGAGTCATATCAGGAAAGCGAACGCCGAGACGGTCGTCATTAGCGCCAGTGAGAGGATTCGCTCCCTGCAAATTAATGTGGTCGCTGATCAGCACCAGCGCGCCCTGCTGATAGCTAAGATTGATCCCGCCCGCCGCATTGGTGAGAATGACAGCGCGAATTCCCATGCGCCCAAATACGCGCATAGGAAACGCGACTTCCTGCGCCGAATATCCTTCATACAGATGCACGCGTCCCTGCATCACGGCCACGGGCACAGCGCCCGCTTTGCCGATCACCAGTTGCCCGGCGTGGCCGATCGCCGTAGATCGCGGGAACGCAGGAATATCGGCGTATGAGACGCGAGTCGCATCGGCGAGCGAATCGGCAAAGCCGCCGAGACCGGAACCGAGAACCAGCCCAATCTCCGGACGCAGAGGGGTGCCTTGCAGCACAGACTTTGCCGCTGCTTCCGCGAGTTTGAATTGATCATCCATCGACATTGATCGGTCTGCGGTTAAAGTTTACAGGTCATCATCCGCCAGAAATCGCCCGTGCCCATTGCGTTCCAGCCAGTCATACAAAAAAGTCTGATACAGATAGGAAGCCACAATCTCCTCCCCCAGTTCATGCGTTTCCGTGCAGATAAACGGTAGGCGCAAACCCGCCAGCACCGCAATCAAAGATTGCGTCACCTGGTTCGGGCTGATTCGCCCATAGGGGTAAGCGCTCTTAATCTGACTGAGAGGCGCAGTAATCACCAGCAGGCTGTGAGGAAGTTCGCTCATTCGCCGCAGCCGTTTGACGAATATGCTCCGATGTTCGGTGAAGGAGCGAACCAGGTCGGCGAGATCCTTGCGCTCGACCACGCAGGAATCTTCCATGCCAGCCACGCTGTAATCTCCCAGAGGCAAAGCGCGCATTTCAACGCCGGAAAACCAGCCTTTGAACCGCCGGAAGGAAAGCGGAATCTGCTCCCGCGTGTCGACCACCGCAACCGGCAGCGGCGTCTGCAGTTGAGTCCCACCGCGCTCAGCCAGCACCGGTATGATGGGATGCGCAATCGGTGCGGCGCTCATCTGCCATTCCAGCGGCGATGCAATCAGAGTTCGCGCTTTGCGGGGCATACTTCTCCAGGCAGCGCCAGCGTTGACAGCGGCGCTATTCTCCCTACGGCTTTAGTACTTCTTCTCGAACTTCGCGAACTCTCCCTCTAACTTCCACTGCGTGCGCGCGCGTTCGTTGCCCTCAAGAAACTGTTCACATCCTAACGAAGGTTTCTCCGCACCCGCCGCATCACCCACGCATTCCGGAGCCATGCGAAACACCATCTTCGTGTCCGTCCACAGGCTTTGCCCGGGCAGAAAGCTGTGCTCCAGGCTCTGCCGCGCCATGCGCTTCAAATCGGCATATGACAAATGATAACTTTCCACCGCGCGCAAGTATTCGTGCGTCATGTCCGAGCGCGACACGCCCTCATCGTCCGACGCAAGCGCCACCGGCACTCCGTACTTCATATAAATTGGCAGCGGATGATCGTCTCCGCTCACGCCGAGGATCAAGTCATTCGAGGTGAGCGCAATTTCCACCAGCACATTCCGCTCCGCCATCTCATGCAGCATTCCGATCGGATCTTTTTCATTCATCACGGAAACCCCGTGCCCAATGCGCTCCGCGTGGCCGCGCTCCACCGAGGCGCGAATGTGAAACACGAGATCCTCCGGAGGCACAAGCCCCATGGCAAGTTCACCGGCGTGCAGCGCGATGTGCACCTTGGGATAAACTCCGTGCAGGTAATCGATCATGGCCATGTGCTCGTTGAAGTCGTGGATCGGCACATACCAATCCTCGGGCATCACCAGATTCAGCCCCACAAAATGCGGATCGGACGACGCCAGCTCGAACCCCAGCAGAATCTGCGCGAACACAATTTCGTGCGGCAACCCGCGCAGCACCTGATAAAGATAGCGCACGGTCACATCGCAACCGGGAGCCGCATCCGCAGTTCCGCACTTGAGAATCTCTTTGGCCTTCGCATCGTCGGCAGCGAGCCGCTTGCTTGTCTCGGCCGCCACATCTTTCAATCCGGCACTCAGCAGCGCGTCGCGCATCTTGCCATAATCTGGATTCCATTCCACCTTTCCCGCCACCTTCGCTGCGCCGCCAGCGTCGGCCGTGTGCATGAACTCAACATATTGCAAATGGTCCATGCCGGCTCGATTCGTGGACGCGGCAATTCCCTCCGCCACATGCGTGTGCGAGGCCAGCCCGAACTTTTCGAACGCCGCGAAAAAGTGATCGTGCCCAGATTCGTCGCCCGCTTTCCAATTGCGCATCGACCAGGCGTCAATCATCTGGTTGTAAAGCACATGATCGCCGTAGCCGCACCGGACCGCTGGCTTAGCCGTGTAATTCTCGCAAGAGGTATCGCAGGGCGGCGCAATCAGCCGCGAAGTCGTTCGGTCCACGCACAGCCCGCCATCCACCGCGAAATCTACAAAATCTTCGGCATAGATCGCGCCATCCAGATGATTGTGCAGATCTCCACCCTTGGGCAGATCGTGAACGAAGGCCAGTAACAACGGCGGCTGCTTGCGCACAGAATCCAAATAGTGGGTGGTACGCTGCTCGGCGCTCTGGGCAGCGGCAAACGCGGCCAACAGCAGAGCGCTCGCCAGATAGATCAGCAAGCAACGGCGCGGCGCAATGCGCATGGTTGGTAACACAATCACCCTCCCAAATAAATCTTCCCGGATTGAAAGTCAGGAAAGGAATTGTAATCGCTTGCGGGCGCAGCATTCACAGAAAAAGATTCGCGAACAAGCGGATCACAACTAGAAAAACAGACGGAGCCGGGAAAGCCTTACCGGATCCAGACAATCAGTCCGATAACAATGGCCACCACCAGCAAAACTCCAAGGACGTACTTATTGGCCGCCAACCAGGATTCAGACGCAGCCGAACTTAAAAACAGAGTTGAGCTGTCGGAGAGGGGCACATCCTCCGAAACATTCTGCGGAGCGCTTCGCGCCAAATCGTCAACCATCGGAACGGCAGCTGCCGCTTTCTCGCCAGTTGGTTCCAGAGTTGAAGCCAAGGTTCGAACAGAGGAAACCGCAACTCCCGAAGCTTGAACGGAAGAAACTTGAACACGAGAAGCTGCAACCGAAGAAGAATCCTTCAAGACAGAAATTGCAGAAACATCACCCGCTGCAGCGATGACTGGCGGTTCCTGTAGCGGATGCTGCTGCGGAGAGCGCTCAGCAGCGTCCGCGGTTGCAGGCGGCTGCGGAAGTTGCTCGCCACGCCACTGCTTCTCTTCGCACTCCACGCAGAGCGTGCGCCCCCGCGACACCGGAAAGCCGCAAGCCTTGCACTTCTGTAAATCTCTCATCTCCACCGGCACAGCGATCGAACCACCCATGTCATCCGATCGGCCGGAGTTGGTAGCCGTTAGTGCGGTCGCAGACCAAAACAGCGGATTCTTCACAGCCGGATCGGACGCGGTCTTTACTAGATCTACCTCTTGCAAGCCCGTTTTTTCCTGCTCTGCCTTTTCGACCACCGTGCTTTCCACCAGCGCCAAAGAATTTCTCTCAGTCGCTAGCGTCGAGGCAGCCAGTTCCGGGCCCATCGCCTTTCTAGCAGATTCAACCGGCAAGAACTCGGCCGCGCCAATATCCCCGGGCAACTTACTTTCCGCGCCAGCCGATTTCTCGACCCTTGGCACACTCTGCGCCGCAACAGCGTGCCTTACCGCGGTCTCCACCATCTCGCTCAAACGCTGCAAAGCCGAGAGATCCCGCTCTTCAAAGGCGCGCGGTTTGCTCGAAAAAAGTTCGAAGACGCCCAGCACCTGTTGCTCACTCACAATCGGCATCACCACCACCGACGCAATCCCCATCTCACGGCAGCCCTCGCGATTCACTCGCGGGTCGCGTTCGGCGTCGTCGCAACGCAAAGCCTGTCGCGTGCGCACGCTCTCCCCCGAAAGCCCATATTCCATCGAGAGCAGCGCTCCCAACTCCGGCGCATTCGTTCCCGCGCTCGCCCGGCAAAGCATGTCATGGTGCTCGCCGCGCCGCAGGGCAATCGCAGCCCCGCTCGCGCCGGTAATATATTGCGCGCGCTCGGCCAAGAGTTGCAGCGCAGCCTCAAGATCCCGGTAGGCCACTTCGGCGAGTGAGCGCCCGCCATCCTCTGCGGGAAAACGCGCTTCAGTCTCTAACGGCTTGGGTAGATGCGCATTCGCCGCGGAAATCCCCGCCGAGACGCTTGCCGTCCGGCCGGCGCCAGTGCTCGCCATATTTCCCTCCGCAGGTATTGCGGAACCGCGTTCGAGAGTCGAGCGTTGATCCATGACGCGCTAGCAATCTTTCCTTGGGTAGTATTACTTGGAGTCTCGCTCGGGGAGAGAATGGTGTCAAGGCCGGTCGTGGGTGTTAGGTGTTAGGTGTTGGGTATTAGGGATTAGGCTTAGGTCTGGGACCCGTCCAAAGCGCTCGTTCCCCAGGCTGAGCTTCCGCCCCGAGTCCTACAATGGGAACTTCTTCGTCTTCCGTGTGACGGATGTCACAGTCCAAGCCTCTCTGCATTCGTTATGGTCTAGCAACCGAGAAGGAGAGCACATGCATGGAACCTACGAGGATCTGAAAGTTTGGCGTCTCGCGATGGACCTGGTACTCGAAGTTTATTGCACCACAAGTTCGTTTCCTAAGCACGAGATCTACGGCTTGACGAGTCAGATGAGGCGTGCAGCCGTGTCCATGCCCAGTAATATCGCCGAGGGCAAGGGGCGTTTTTCGCGCAAAGAATTACTACAGTTTCTATACCATGCGAGAGGATCTTTGCTGGAACTTCAGACCCAAATCACTATCGCGCGCAAGCTCGGATTTCTGACTCCCGAAGACGGGAAAAAGCTTACAGACCTGGCGGCGGAAGTTGGTCGCCTGCTCAACGGGTTGGTAAACCGGTTTCAGTCGATAGTTGATCCCGGACTGCAGGTCGTTTGAGGAAGGTCTTAGAAAGCAGGCTTTAGGTCATAGGTCTTAGGCTAGAGATCTCACCAGTCCTTTAGCCAATGCCGCGTCAGCGAGAACCTGACACCCAAGACCTAGCACCTAAGACCAGCTTCTCTCTTCCTGACCGCCGTATTAGCCAACTGATTCGCCTCAGCATTATCAGCCCGCGGCACATGCGAGATGGAGAAACTTAGGGCGCGAGCCAGCTTGCGGCAAGTCCAATGCAACGAGTAGAGTCGCGTACTTCGGCAGACATACTCGCCGCGCATCTGGCGCACCACCACCTCGGAATCCGAATAAACGTGCAGCGCCTTCGCCTTCAGAGTAACCGCGTACTGCAGCGCTTCCATCAGCGCCACATACTCAGCAACGTTGTTATCCTGGTGACCAATCCACCGCGAGATGCGGACAGGGCCGCCTTCGCAGCCATCAATCACCACCCCAATACCCGATGGCCCTGGATTGCCCAGGGAACCACCGTCCACATAGGCCACGAGTTCTGACATCTTGAATTCTTTTCTACTGTTAGCAAGATGCGCCGCGAAAGTTTCTGCGTCAAGATCAATCTTGAGGCATGACTGTGGATTTCCCACTCTTTTGAACGCTGTGCAAGCTTTGTGTAAAAGCCGTCCCGAATCGCAGAGCACTTTTTCTAACCTCCCTCTATGCAGCAAGTTGCAATTTCTGTTATTCACAGGACGAATCCGTCGCATTGCACCAATAGTTTGCGTTGACTTTTCCGAACCCTCTGTTAAGGTTGCTTTCGTCGACGGTCGAAAGGGACAGCGAAATAAAACTTGCTGACCCGAGGTAGACTGGGTGATCAGCCAAACGGGGCAACCCGAGGGGCAGCCGAACCTGAAAAAACCGACGGCGCTGCGAGGTGCAGTTGGGGTTTGGGACTGTGAAAACAGTGATCGCATCAAGGGGCTGTGACGGTACATGCGTCCACGCTGTTGGCTCCCTCGCAGGAGGCGGCAGCTAGAGCATAACCAATGTCACGGCCCTTTCAATTTTTTCCCCGCCTCCGCAGAGTCTTCTACAAACTAAATCCCCCTTAAAACCCTGTCATCCTGAGCGAAGGTTGTGCTTCGCGACAGCGAAGCGCAACCGCAGTCGAAGGATCCCTTTCCGGGTGGCGCTGCCGCGGACCTCGCAAGGCGTTTCCACGCCCGCTCCCTGTTTCTCGCGCGCAAGACTAACCTCTCTCCAATTCCTTCCGATCCCACCCCGCCAGCTTCGCCCCCGCCTCATAAGTACTCTGCAAAAAGCTAAGCAGCGCCTCGCGCGGCGAGTCAGCCCCGCGCACATCGTCATACACCAACAAGAACTCTTTCATCCCCGGATGGTAAAACGCCGCTGCCGGTTTAACTTTTTCCCCGGCAAAGCCCGCCGGCTCCGGCGCCGCATAAGCGTAAAACGCCGCACTCTTGATATCGCCCCCTCCCGGCCAGAATCCCGCGCTGATCACCTCATGCGAGTAAGCCTCGCGCGTGACCGCATCCGCTCCCGGACGCTCCGGCGCGCGCCGCCCCGAAAATCGCGTCACGCAAAGATCAAAACTCCCCCAGAAAAAATGCACCGGACTATCCTTCCCAATAAATCCCGCGCGAAATTCCTTGAAGATCGTGTCGCACAAAATTAATACCTGCCAGAAGCGATGCGCATATTCGCGATCATAGGATTTGTTTTGCGTGTCTTCTTCGAAGCGGACGGGATTCGGAACCTCAACCGGCATAGACCAGATTTTCACTTCAATGCCCAGCGCCTGCAAAGCCGACATAAACTCCGCATAAAAATCGGCCACAGATTGCGGCCGCAAAGCCAAGCTCTTCGACGCGCCCCAACTAGTCTGAATGCTTAGCACATGCTCAATAAAATCAAACTGAACCTCAAAAATCCCATCACCAGAAGGAATCGCAGACGTAGTCAGCCCGCGCGCGCTAACATAAAGCGGAACCTCCCACCAATGGTTGACCAGCGGGCTCAGCGCCATCCGCACCTTGCCGACAACCTGCGTCCACATGTGCAGCGTAGTGTAAGTATCCTGCCAGGCCGCAAGCGGCAACTCCGGCCATGAATCTGTAAGGTGAGAGTTCATCAGTAGACCTCGACTTGAATTCTATCTTCTATTGCGCGCAGCACCGTGGAAGAGCGCCGCTTCAGCGCCGCGTCAAGCGCACCTAAAGACTCGGGCTTTAGCCCCAGAGGAATCCACTCGAATCACTTCTTCTTCTCCGGCAAATACTTCTTCTCAATCGAAGCCACGATCACATAGTTCGGATCCACCATCTCATTAAGATGAATCTTTCCCACCTGCGAGAGCAACTCGTAAGCATCCAGTTCCGACAACCCATAGTCCTTATGAATCCAATGCACAAGCTCGGTAAACGCGATCCGCAAAGCGTCGTCCAGCGGACGATACGCGCCCACCGTCATAATCGCGTGATCGTTCTCAAACTGCGGCCACGCGATGGTGCGCCCCTTGATCACGCTCAACTGCACCCGCGCCTTCAGCGGAACCTCGATGGCCGTGCCCGCAATTTCTCCGTCACCCATCGCAGCGTGGCCGTCCCCAATGTAGAACAATGCTCCCTTAACATTCACAGGGAAATAAACGGTGTTGCCCACGCTCGCCTCCGGCGAATCCATGTTCCCGCCGAATTCCGCCGGAACCACCGAACTGCGCGCTTCACCCAACGCCGGCGCCACGCCAATGCAGCCGAAAAAAGGATGCAACGGAATCTTCACCGAGAAATCCGAATCGAGCGCCTTGAACGTTCCCGTATTTGTCGCGTGATCGATGTGATAGAACCAAATCTTCTCCGGCAGCGCCGAATGCAACATGGGCGTGTAGTTGGTCTCATTGAGCGCGCCAAACCCCGGAGCAAACGCACCCACTCCAGTATCGCCATCGACATCAAGTTCAAGAATCTTGACGGCCAGCGTATCCCCAGGCTCCGCGCCCTCCACAAAAAACGGCCCCGTCAGCGGATTGTCGCCCTTCACCATGCTGAGCGCGTCGCCCGGCTTCTTGATCGCATTGCCAAAACAATCGAGCGTGTTGGTATCAAGAATGTCGCCCGACTTCAAGCGCGCCACCGGCTCAGCCGTAGCAAACAAATACTTCACGTTGGCGTTGGTCGCAGTGTAGTGAACCGTGTTTTGCGCCTGGGCTGAGGAAGTCAGGAGCAAAGTGAAAAGAAGAACGCGAGGAATCACGAGAGCCTCCAAAGTCTCGGCCATTCTACCTTTGTCGTTCCGAATTACCCTTGTCATTCCGAGCTGGGCCGAAGGCCCGGTGAGGAACCTGCTTCTTTCAGCACCCTGGCGCAGAGGTCACAAATGCGACTTAGGGGGAACCGTATACTGCGATACACACTTTATACACACTAGTCAAAGCGGAGTAAGCGCGAGTTGTCCACCCTCCGCGGCTTTCAAGATGAGGCGCAAATCTAACGCATGCCAGCGAGTTCACGACGATACCCAAGTTTGCGTGGCTTGATCCCTCTGCCAATTCCACTGCCTTCCGCGATTCTCAAATCGTAGTCGTTCTGAAGGTTCAGCCAGAACTGCGCGGGCAGACCAAAATACTTTCCCAGGCGAATAGCGGTATCGGCACTGACCGCCCGGTCCCCTCGAACCACCTCGTAGATGCCTGGAAAGTTGAGCGCCTTTGCCAGCGCATAAGCGCTTACGCCCATCGGATCCATGAACTCGGTTTTAAGAATCTCTCCCGGATGGACTGCAAATATCTTTCTCGGCTTCGCCATAGCGGCTCCTGTAATCAGTGGTAGTCCACGATCTCTACTTCAAAAGCATTCCCATTCCGCCACACGAAGCATACGCGATATTGATCGTTCACTCGGATGCTGTGCTGTCCGGCGCGGTTCCCCCGGAGCGCCTCCAGTTGATTGCCAGGCGGCACCTGCAAGTTGTCCAGCGTCACCGCGGCATTCAACATAGCGAGTTTCGCGAACGCCCTTCGCTGCAAACCGGCCGGAAGCCGCCGATTCCTGCCCGACTGCCACAATTTCTCCGTCTCCTTGTCGCGGAAACCAACAATCATATTTTGTAGTACTGTGGTGCGATACTATCGTAACACATGAGTGTTGGGACGAGGCTGGTCCGTCGCTCGCGTTCTTCGTCCAAAACAAGATTCGACGATCTCCTCCTTGCGAGGTATCGTGTATTTGAATTCCATTTCCAGAAAGGCACTCCCATGATTCGAACCCTGCTGCTCTGCTCAATGCTGTTCCAGGCCACCCCGCAAACCGATCCCAAGCCTGCTATCGACAATGACCGCGTAACCGTCTGGGAAGTGACCGGCCACGCAACTGTCCAGCCTCTCGATGCTGTCGTCGTGTCTTTGTCAGGAAACGCGGCGTTCGTGCCAAAGGGCACGACACCAAACGCTCCCGGAGACTCGAGCACGGGAAGATCGATAGTCATCGATCTTAAAGACCACCCGGTCGCGCCCATCGCGAACACCTCCGGCTATCCGCTGGCGATGCCGCGGCCCGGCTCGAAGAAAATTCTAGAGAATGACCGCGTGATCGTGTGGGACTACGCTTGGACGCCCAACGTCCCCACTCCCATGCACTTTCACGACAAAGACGTCGTCGTGGTATTCCTCGAAGATGGCGACCTGAGTTCGACCACCCCCGACGGAAAAGTTACTACGAATGCCTACACGCCCGGCTCAGTAAGATTCAACACCCGCGACCGCACGCATACTGAAACGCTAGTCCGCGGAAAACAGCACGCCATCATCACGGAGCTGAAGTAGGAATTGAACTGGGCGCGGCTCGAGGATTATCGAACGCAGAGAGAAAAAATGCCTTGTCATCCTGAACAAGCGTTCTTTGCGCCGTGAAGAGCCTGTCCCGAGCTTGTCGAGGGAATCTGAGCGAACCGCGCGAAGGGTCGCGTTTTTGGCGACGCAATAATCGCGCGCCTGGCTCGCTTCCCTATCGATTTCAGCTACGGCGTGATCTCGAACACGACCCCATTGATGCTTCCCCCATCAGAATACGTCGCGCCATACAGATTGCCTTCCTTGTCGAACACCACGCCACCCGTCGCCCCAAGAGCCTCGAAGCCGCCAGTGAAATCCTCAAGGCTGGTGTAGCTCCATCCGCTCTCGCCGGGGCTTAACTTGAAAACAGAACCCTTGTCATGAACGCCGTCGTCCAAGGTTGTGCCATAGAGATTGCCGGCGCTGTCCATAATCAGATTACCCTCAGGCCCGGGCCCAAAATCTCCGCTGAGGCTATAAAGCAGATGGAACGCCCACTCTCCATTCGAAGAGGTGAGTTCAAACACCGTGCCCCCATTGCCCGAACCGCAGCATGGAGTGTCTCCGTAAACATTGCCTGAGCTGTCAATCATCACACCGGCCTGAGGAGTAGCCCCGTCGCTTCCATTCTGAAAATCGTAGAGCGTATGCTCGGTCCAGCCCGAACCGGAAGGCGTCAACTCGTAAACCGCGCCATTGCCAAAGCCTCCGCCATCGCCGCCTGAACTCGTCGTGCCATACAGGTTGCCAGCGTGATCAAACGTCACACCCGAAAGAGGAGAGTCCCCATCCGCTCCGCCAGTGAAGGTATAGAGAATCTTGATCGTCCAAACGCCATCGGAAGGAATCAATTCATAGACCACGCCGCCCGCCGTAGCGCCATTGGCGGTGGTGCCATAGAGATTTCCTTTCGCGTCGAGGATCACTCCACCCCATGGGTTGCGCCCGTCATCGCCTCCCGTGAAACGATAGAGCACGCTCTCCGTCCACGAGCAGGAAGTTCCGCAGCCTTTAGCGGGCGGCTTTAGAGAGAACACAACCCCGTCGCTTCGGCCTTCCCCACCACCAACGGCCGCTCCATAAAGAACGCCGTTCGTGCCAATGACCACCGCGGAGGCAGGAAACTGTCCATCATTACCGCCGGCAAAACTGTGCAACAAACTATAAACATAGCCGGACGCCGTCTTCTTTAATTCGAATACCGAGCCGATGCCGGAAGCGCCCCCCCACGCGGTCGTTCCATAAAGATTGCCTTCACTGTCAATCGCCAGGCCGGCCAGGGAACGGTCCCCCGTTGCTCCAGTGAAGTTGTGAATCGATTGGTAAGTCTGCGCTTGCGCCGATTGCGTTGCAGTAGTAAAGATCGCTAACGCAAATGTAAGCGCACTCGCGAGCGTGATTGCGGCAGTCCAATCCCAACTCGTCCGATCCGAAATGCTTCTTCTCATCGCGATTTCCTTCCCGGTTCTCAACCTGCGCACACGCTACCGCGAAAACCTCGTTTTGTTGTCATCATTTTGTCAAAATATTGAACTTTCTTTGCGTTGTGGGCGCCTGAGTGCTCTCCTCAAGCTGTCGTTTTCTTCGCATAAAACTTGCGAACCTTGGCGCGATTGCCACATACCTTCATGCTGCACCAGCGCCGATGATGATTCTTGCTGGTGTCAAGAAAGAGCCACTGGCAGGTCGCGGACGAGCAGGCGCGCAACAGCGCCATATCGCTGGAGGTCAACAGATCCGCGGCCGCGCGCGCGATCGGCCACAACAGCGCGCTGTACCTCGAAGTCATTTCGTTGTAGCGCAACTCGCAGCTTCCATCCTTTTGCACCAGCCGCGAATGCTGCGTCGCATCGCGGATATAGGTATTGAGCGTGTCCAGCGCGGTTTGCGGAACGGTCTGCTTTTTCATCAGCGCTGAAAATACGGCATACATGGCTTCGCGCAGATGGATCGCGCGGCGCACGGCATCCCCCGCCTCGTCGGGCTCGAGGTGAACGTTTACGTAAAAATAATCCACCTGCGCCCCCGTGAGAATGCCCGTGTCTTCGCCGAAGTGCGCCAGTTCGTAAAAGTTCGTCAGCAATTCTTTGGGCTGGCCGCTCGGACGATCGTCGAGCGTGTTCACGAGATCAAGGGCGAGGTTCCCTCCAATGAGTTCGAATTTCGGTGGGCGCCGTCTCTTAAATTTCGCTTCTGTCATGTGAAATCGATGAACTTTCCTGCTGGATTTTATAACCATCAAAACGCTCTTGACAAGTTAATCAGGTTTCCCTAGAATCCGATTAACCTGTTAAACAATATTAGCAGGTTAGTTTTGCAGGAGCCTGAATTCCTACGATTTTCGACAAATGTTCGCCAATTAAGGCAACGATTCGAAGCGAGAGAATGGTACATATTAAGAGGTAAGCCCGTGATCGTCCCTCAGACAAAATCCGCGAGTGAACACGACAAAAGTTATGCGATTAAGCTGGCGCTGGCTTTTGTGGCGATCTATGTCATATGGGGATCGACGTATCTTGCGATTCGCTACGCGGTTGAAACCATTCCGCCGCTCGTGACGGCGGGGATCCGGCATTCGATTGCGGGTGGGATTATGCTGACATGGGCCTGGTGGCGCGGGTTTCGGCCCACGCGGCAACAGTGGGCCGCGGGATTTGCCTTGGGTGCGCTCTTCTTTTTGATCGGGCATGGGTCGCTGCATTGGGCGGAGCAGTATGTTGGCTCAGGCCTGGCAGCTCTTCTGATCGCGACTGAGCCCATGTTCATTCTGGTGCTGGGCTGGATGGCGGGCCAGCAAAAGATCAGCCTGCTTAGCGCGCTGGGCCTGGGTCTTGGCGTGGTGGGCGTAGCGATGCTTACTGGCGCGGAGCTCACGATGAAAGGCTCGAGCCTGTGGGCGCTGCTGGCAATTTTGCTGGGTTCTTTGTCATGGTCATTCGGCGTGGTAATTTCGCCGCGGCTCATGTTGCCTTCTGATGCGCTGGGGCGAACTGCGCTGCCGACTCTGTGCGGCGCGTTGATGCTGCTGATTGCAGCGGGAGTTACCGGCGAATTTCAGCAGACGCACTGGTCGAGCATTACGCTGCGCTCTATTTTTGGGTTGGGTTACCTCATCACGTTTGGATCAGTCATTGCATTTACTGCCTACACTTGGCTGCTGCAGCGCGTTCCGCCGGCGCTGGTGGCGACGCACACGTATGCGAATCCGGTGGTTGCGGTTTTGCTGGGATGGTTTCTGGCGCATGAGCCTTCGTCGATGCGGGTCGTGCTCGCGTCACTCGCGATTCTGGGCGCGATTGTGCTGATAAGGCGCGGAGAGCAGGCGGCGGTCGTCAAGTCTCCGCAAGCAGTTACAAGCGCTGATGGGATTCATGCGTCGAAGGAATGCGCCTAGATCGATCCGATATTTTAGAGGTCCGCGAAATGGCAATTCCCTATTATCACGTTGACGTGTTCGCGGATGAACTCTTCGCTGGTAATTCCGCGGGCGTCTGCATTCTTTCCGCTTTTCTCCCGGATGGTGTCATGCAGAAAATTGCGATAGAGAACCGGCACAGCAACACCGCTTTTGTGGTTTCGCGCGCGGATGGTGATTTTGACTTGCGCTGGTTTACGCCGAAAATCGAAGATGATCTGTGCGGGCACGCGACGCTGGCGTCCGCTTATGTACTCGCGTTGCGCGAGCACAACGTGTGGCCGGTTCGCTTTCACACTCGCAGCGGCGCGTTGAGTGTCGCCAAAAGCCCCGTCGCTCAAGTTCAAGACTCTCACGAGCCTGACAGTTTTGAAATGGACTTTCCGGCCAGGCCAGGTCAACCATGTGAGACTCCAGCCGGTCTGTTAGCCGCTCTGGGCTTGAAATCGGCGCTGGTAACGAAGTCGCGCGACTACCTCGTCGTAGTGGATGAGGCTGAGCAAGTGCGAGCGCTCTCGCCCGACGTTGCCGCGCTTGCCAAAACTGACGGCGGGATCGGGACGATTGTTACCGCTCCCGGCGACGGTGATGTGGATTATGTGTGCCGATTTTTTGCGCCATCGATCGGCATCGACGAGGATCCCGCGACTGGCTCGATACATTGCACACTGGCTCCGTATTGGGCGGGGCGACTGGGTAAGGACAGGTTGCGGTCGCAACAGCTCAGCGCACGCGGTGGGACCATGCAGTGCACAGTCAGTGGCGATCGTGTGAAGATCGCAGGCCGGGCGCGCTTGTACCTTCACGGCGCAATCGAACTCTAAAACTCCCGACTTGCCGTTTCCGATGAAGCCGGTTTGACAGTTACTTATTTTTTCCCTTGGCCGGAAGCTTTACCGGCCCGGAGGTCCACACGGGCACCGGGTTATCCTGTTCGTAGAAGGCTTCAGAAATTGTGCCGGCCTGCAGGGTAAGGACTGCGAATCCATTCTTTACGCGCTTATCCCACTGCTTGCATTGATTTGGATTCGGCAGAGGAGTGCAGGCGTAATAGTCGACCTTGCCATTCTTGGTAAGTGGAAGCTGGTTTTGGCCGTCCCAGTAATAGGCCGTGCCAAAAGGGATGGCGGAGTGACCTACACAACGGCACAGGGTTTTTGTTTTACGGCTGGAGGACATGGTGGCGTTGCTGTTGTAGACCACGCCATTGTGAGTGTGTCCCCAGTACCAATAATCGGGGTCGCGACTGTTCAGAGCGGAATACATATCTTGGTAGAGCTTTTCGCTGAGGTCTGGAAGCAGCTGGTTTTCGATCGGGAAGCCTTCTACCGAAAGCGCGGTGTGATGGGTGAGGGCAATTATATTTTTTGGGGACAGGTCGAGGCCTTGGAACCAGGCCACCTGATCGGGGTCTGCGGAATCTTGCAGCGCGCCCTGCATGTTGAAAAAGGATGTGCTGTAGAAACCAGAGTCGAGGCCAAGGATGGCCCAGTCCTGGTAGTACAGAGCGAAGTAACTGGTGCCCTTCTGAGCTGCGAACAGGGGTGAGCCCAGGGCGTCATAGAAGTAGCCGTTGGCTCCGGAATACATTTCATGATTGGAATTGAGTGTGAAGCTGGGAGGCACTGGAGGCTTGCTCCACCAGCGCTGGATCAGGCGAAGATTCTCTTCCGTGGGAAAGAAGGTGACCTGGGTTTTGGCATAGAGCGCCGCCATCAAGAGAGTAATCTCCCAAGGCAGGTGGCCGGTCCCGGAGTAATAGACATCGCCGACATGAATGATGATGTCGGGCGGAGGGGACAGAGTTTGCAACTGATTCATAATGGCGGTTGCCGGGCCGTCGGTGCTGCAGTCATTCCAAGGGCCAGTGCCCCAATCGCCGATCAGGGCAACGGTGAGAGTTGGATTGTTGGGCAGAGCAATCACCTGGGGTGTCGAGCCAAAGGAAGCCTTCTGCAGTTCGCCCAGGATTCCTAGCGTATATAACACGCTGGAGTAGAGCCATCCTTTATCGAGTTGGGAGAACGGACCGTCGGCGACCATGGTGCCATCGGGCGCGATCACTCCGGCGCCGGCCCAGATGGTCTGCCATTGGGCATATTGCGTGGGGGTTATTTGGGTAGGCGGGAACAGACTGGCAAACCAGTCGAAGAATGAATCGTTGGGCAGATCGTGGTGAATCCAGTAGAGGACCATTCCGAATTCAACTGAGCCACCCGCGGGCGGAGGCGTAGTGTTCATTAACGCGATGAGCTGCGCTTCACTTTCAACCAGATACGTACCAATGAAATTGACTTGCTGGCGTAATGCGGCGTCGCCGGCGAGTCTTGCCTGAACTCTGTGTTGCATGGCTTGAACGGCCAGAAGCTGCTCGGGAGTAAATGAGGGCATCACGCTCTCCAGACGGACGGGGTTTTGGGCGTAACGAACGCGGATGTTACCACGGCGGAAGCAGGAACGAGAAGATTTTCGGGTTTTGTTCGGAAAATGGAACAAGGGGCCGGTGATGCTCGCAGGGGAAACTCTGGAGTGGTTCGGAGGGCGTGGTAATGCGCTGATTTGCCTCTGAGAACGATCAAGATGGACTGCGCACGAAGCGGCGCATGGCTGCCTCGTAATCGGATTCGTTCTTAATGGGCCTGATCTTCATACCTCAGCCTACTCTCCTAAGACTTTCCTTGCGACGTGTTTGTGAAGATTTGCCGCATTTTTCTTAGAGAGCCTGCGCTTTCTGAACGCTTCCTGGATTATAATCATTCTCATCTAACAATTATGCTTTCCTAATGCAATCTTCCCACGAACAATTTCGGGAACTGGCTTGGAAGTGTGGCTTGGCGGCTACGCATCAGCGGCAGGTTATTTATGAAGCTGTCGTGGCTACGCCGGGGCACTACTCGCCTGAAAGCGTCTTCGCGGAAGTGCGGCGAAGGACTCCGTCGATTTCTCTGGCTACCGTTTACAAGAACCTGCGGCTGTTCGTGGCACACGGATTGCTGCGGGAGGTGAGCCCTCATGCTTCCACTCTGCTGGTGGAAGGAAATCTTGAACCGCATCACCATCTGGTCTGTACGCGCTGCAAGGCGGTGCAGGATGTTGAAGGTGATTTCATCAATTACAAAAAGCTGTCGCGGCACGCGCCGCGTGGCTTTGATCTGACGCAGCCGCTGGTGGAGGTGTTTGGACTTTGCCGGCGGTGCAGCGCGAAGAAATAGTTTCACGCAATACCTACATCAAAATTAGAAAGAAGAAAATATATGGAAAATACAATCGCAACTTCATCGGGGAGCGTTTCCCCGGAAGCTAAAGATAAAAGCACCAAGCCCGAAGGAAAATGCCCGGTAGCGCACGGCGTACGCAAAGCTCACACGAATGATGATTGGTGGCCGAATCAGGTCAACCTGAAGGTGCTGCATCAGCATTCTCCGAAGTCCGATCCGATGGGCACGGAGTTCAATTATGCGGCCGAGTTCAAGACGCTCGACCTGAATGCCGTGATCAAGGATCTGCATGCCTTGATGACCGATTCGCAAGAGTGGTGGCCGGCCGACTTTGGGCACTATGGGCCGCTGTTCATCCGCATGGCGTGGCACAGCGCCGGCACGTACCGCATTGGCGATGGGCGCGGCGGGGCGGGAGCTGGGCAACAGCGCTTCGCTCCGCTGAATAGCTGGCCGGACAATGTGAACCTGGATAAGGCGCGCCGGCTGCTGTGGCCGATCAAGCAAAAGTATGGACGGAAGATTTCATGGGCTGACCTGATGATTCTTGCTGGGAATGTTGCGCTTGAATCGATGGGCTTCAAGACATTTGGTTTTGCCGGCGGACGCGCGGATGTGTGGGAGCCGGAAGAGGAAATTTATTGGGGGCCGGAAGGCACGTGGCTGGCGGACGAGCGCTACAGCGGCGATCGCGATCTGCAGAATCCGCTGGCGGCGGTGCAGATGGGCTTGATCTATGTGAACCCGGAAGGTCCGAATGGAAAACCGGATCCGATTGCCGCGGCGCGCGACATCCGCGATACCTTCGCTCGCATGGCGATGAATGACGAAGAGACGGTTGCGCTGATTGCCGGCGGCCACACTTTCGGCAAGACTCACGGTGCTGGCATTCCGGCGGACTATGTTGGTAACGAACCGGAGGGCGCCGACATTGAGGATCAAGGCTTTGGATGGAAAAATAAACTTGGCAAGGGTCACGGCGGCGATACGATCGGCAGCGGGTTGGAAGTGATTTGGACCACGACTCCGACGAAGTGGAGCAACAGCTTCTTCGACAACCTCTTCAAGTACGAATGGGAGCTGACGAAGAGCCCGGCGGGCGCACATCAGTGGACTCCGAAGAATGGCGCGGGTAATGGAACGGTGCCGGATGCGCATGATCCGGCGAAGAAACATGCGCCATCGATGCTGACTACGGATCTTGCATTGCGGTTTGATCCGGCTTACGAAAAGATTTCGCGGCGATTCTATGAACATCCGGATCAGTTCGCCGATGCGTTTGCACGGGCTTGGTTCAAGTTGACGCATCGCGATATGGGGCCGATTCCGCGCTACCTTGGGCCGCTGGTTCCGAAGGAGCCGCAGATCTGGCAAGATCCAATTCCCGCCGTGGATCATAAATTGATCGATGAGCAGGACGCTGCGGCGCTTAAGGCGAAGATCCTCAAATCGGGGTTGTCGATTTCACAACTGGTGAAGACTGCGTGGGCGTCGGCGGCTTCGTTCCGCGGTTCGGACAAGCGTGGTGGAGCGAATGGAGCGCGCGTTCGCCTTACTCCGCAGAAAGATTGGGAAGTAAATCAGCCGGCTGAACTGGCGAAAGTTTTGCCGAAGCTGGAGGCGATCCAAAAGGAATTCAACGGTTCGCAGTCGAACGGGAATAAGGGGAAGAAAGTTTCGCTGGCTGACCTAATCGTGCTGGGCGGTGACGCGGCGATTGAGGAAGCTGCGAAGAAGGGTGGGCAGGATGTGAAAATTCCTTTCACAGCAGGGCGCACGGATGCTTTGCAAGAGCACACCGACGTGCAGTCATTCGCGGTGATGGAGCCGGTTGCGGACGGGTTCCGCAACTATTTGCGAAGCGGGCAGGTTCTGTCGGCTGAGGAGTTGCTGTTAGATCGGGCGCAGTTGCTGACGTTGACTGCTCCTGAGTTGACGGTACTCGTCGGCGGCTTGCGCGCTTTGAATGCGAACTTCGGGCAGACGAAACATGGCGTCTTGACCAACAAGCCCGAGACGCTGACGAATGATTTCTTCGTCAACCTGCTCGATATGAATACGAAGTGGCAGGCCTCCGGTACGGTTGAAGGCGTTTCTGAGGGCTTGTACGAAGGGCGCGACCGGAAGACGAACCAGGTCAAGTGGACGGCTACTCGCGTCGACCTGATCTTCGGTTCGCAATCGCAGTTGCGTGCTCTCGCGGAAGTTTATGCGTGCGCGGATTCCAAGGAGAAGTTTGTGAAGGACTTCGCGGCTGCGTGGACCAAGGTGATGAACCTTGATCGCTACGATGTTGCGTGATCCGCGAGAAAGAAAGTTGCAAATTTCGGGCGAGCCTTTGTGGCTCGCCCTTTTTCTTTTGCCGACCGCGTACACTAATGCGACGGAAGGCGTGGCAGACTGTGGAGCTTCCTGACGATTACGGGCGAGGCCTGAGAGATGACGGTTGGGCGTGAAGAACTTCTGCAGGAATTTCAGGAATTTGTTCGAACCGCGGCGACGGCTGAGTCGGTGATGGAGCGTATGGCGCAACGTCTGCATGAAACGATGACGCGCTACAACTGGGTGGGGTTTTATCTGGTGGACCCGGCGGACGCGGGTATTTTGCTGGTCGGGCCATTCGCGGGCAGCTTTACGCCGAATGCCCGCATTCCACTCGACACGGGACTCTGTGGTGCTGCGGCCACAAGCAGGCAAACCGTTGTGGTGGATGATGTCTCGAAGGATCCGCGTTATCTTTCGGGGTCATCAATGGTGAATAGTGAAATCGTTGTTCCCATTTTTGTGCGGAACAAGCTCGTGGCGGAGCTCGATATCGAGAGCTATTTTGCCGGGACGTTCACGAAATCGGAACAGGACTTTGTGGAGGCTTGTGCTGCGATCGTGAGGGATTATTTAGAGAAGATTTAGTTCACACATGATGGACAGTCGATTTAATCCGACCAGCGAATGGCGGGATACTGGTTTATCTGCCTATGGTCGTGCTGCGGCGCTCGAGCAGGAGTACATCTCTCCAGGTGTCGCGCAGCTTGCCGATTCGGCGTCTCACGCCGACTTTGCGGAATCCGCAGGACTTGTGCAGGGCGATGCTGGCGGAGTTCTCGGGAAAGATTCCGGCTTGCAGGGTCCAGATTCCGTTGGCTTCGGATTCCTGGATCAGAGCATTCAGCAGCGACTTGCCGACGCCTTTGCCTCGCGCCGCGGCAGCCACATAGACGGAGACTTCGGCGACTCCGGCGTAGACGCGGCGGGCAGAGACTGGGCTGAGCGCGGCCCAGCCGAGGACTTGGTCTCGCTTGCAAGCGACTAAGCGGCAGTCCTGGAGATGAGCGCTATTCCACTTCTCCCAGTCTGGAAGATCGGTCGCAAAGGTCGCGTTGCCGGTTGCGATGCCTTCGCGATAGATCTCGCGGACAGCGGGCCAGTGCTCCGGCTTCATCCGTGTGATTTTGTGATTCATGGTCGGCCGATGCCGCTCAGGTTTCTGCCGGCGCGAAAAACACGAGCACCGCCAGTTCTTCGGTGATGTCGTAGAAGCGATGGCCGACTTCGGCGGCGACGAAGATTACGCTGCCTGCAGAAACCTCGCGGTCTTCCGAGCCGGCTTTGAAGCGAGCATTTCCGCGGAGCACATAATAGATCTCATCTTCGCGATGCGGCTTCTGGCGGTCTGTTGCTCCGGCGGGCAGGACGTAGAGCCCAGCGCTCATGGCCGGCACGCGGAGAAACTCGCGATAGGACTTGCCGCTCTGGGCGCGCTGTTCCTCGATCTCCGGCAGGCTGGCGAAGACGGTCTTCATGCGAAGATGCCTCCGAAGATGAGCTCGGTGAATTGTGGAATCAGATTCTGCGCCTGCAGGTTGCCTTCCGGTTTGTACCACTGGTAAATCCAGTTGATCATGCCGAGCAGGGCGAAGGCGGCGGCGCGCGGGCTCACTTTGCTTTTCGCCTGGTGCGAATGCTGTGTTTTGTTCCGAACGTCTTTCTGAACTTCGGCGTTCTGAACTTCGGCCATCAGGTTTTCGAGGAAGTGGATGTAATCTTTTTTGCGGGCGTTGATGCGCTTGCGCAGCGCTGGCGGCAGAGGATGGTTCTCGTGGAGCATCACCGTAATTTCGCGGTCGCGAGGGCTGAGCACTACTTCGATGTGCAGGCGGATCAGCGCGCGCAGCCGCTCCTCGGGATCGGCGATGGTTCGTACGGGGTTGAGCACGCGGTCCTGGGTGATCTCCATCGCGTGGTTCATGATCTCGAAGAGAATTTCGTCTTTGCTCTGGAAGTGGTGGTAGAGGCCGCCTTTGCTGAGTTTGAGGGCGGCGGCTACATCGTTCATGGAAGTGGCATCGTAGCCGCGCTGCTGGAACAGGCGTGCGGCGGTGCGCAGGATTTCCTGCCGGGAGTCGACCAGGGTCTCGCGGGCCATCGGGAGACATGGTAACGGGAGAGCGCGGGAAATGCCAATGGCAAGGGTAGTCTACTGTTTTGCAAAAGAAATGCGTGAAAGGGTTAAGATTAGGGCAGGTGAAGCATGCCGGCTCTAGATTGGTCGCGATGTCCTGCAGTTGAAAGCGTGCCCGGCAAACGGAGCGGAGCATGGGTATTCCGTGGCACTCGAATGCCGGTCTCGGCGGTATTTGAGAATCTTGAGGCGGGTTCTAGCATTGAGGAAATCATTGAACAATTCCATGTGACGCGAGGGCAAATTCAGGCCGTTCTGGAATTTGCGGCCCGCAGCCTGGACGCCACGCAAATCCCTTCCGACGCTACCGTTGCAAAAACCTCGCCGAACGGTGCGCATTCTCTTTGATCACGGCACACCGAGCGGCATTGCCAGAGCGCTTTCGGGGTATGATGTCACAGAGGCAATTGACCGTGGTTGGGAGCAAATCTCCAATGGCGAACTGCTGGCAGCGGCTGAGGCAGAAGGGTTTGATCTTCTGCTCACTACCGATAAGAACATTCGGTATCAACAAAACCTGGCTGCCCGGAAGATTGGCATTGTCGTACTTGGAAACTCCACCTGGCGGGTTGTACGTTTGCACCTTGACCGGATTGCGCAAATTGTAAACAAGGCCACGCCTGGCAGCTACGCTGAGGTAGACATACAGTTCGAATAATAAGGCTTGGTCGGCGTACGTTTCGCGCGACAAATTCCCTTCTAAATGGCAGTCCCACGAATTCGCTAGCCCGCGACCGGCTGTTGTGTTGCCAGGTCCGTCCTCATTTCTGGCTCGGATGGGACGATGATCCACGCGATCAGATAGGTGATGACGCCCGGGCAGCCCCCGGTGGCGAGGGTTAGGAAGATGGTGAGGATGCGCACCAGGGTTACGTCGAGATCGAAATGCTGGGCTAGTCCGGCACAAAGGCCTGCGATCTTTTTATCGGCTCGGGAGCGCATTAGTCTCGGTGGTGCGGGCGAAATACCCACTACATTGCCACAGTAGGAGCAAAAGCGGACATCCTCCGCGATGGCCTTGCCGCAAGCGTTGCAATACATATTGTGCCTCCCTTTGTTGATACGAGGAATGCGGGGAAGATGTTCCCCGATTCAGCCGTCCATGGCTGAAGCCATTTGTCTTCAAGAGCTTAATGGCGCAGTTGAAGCTCTGCCCTGATACGAATGTTCAGCTTCGCCGCCGCCTCTCAAGCCACGTCTTATCAAGGGTCATTACTTCTGTTGTTCTGGGTCCGGCCTGGACCGGCAACTTCTTCCTTGACAGGGGAGGGACGGGTTGGATAGCATCATTAGATACCGACCGACCGGTCGGTTTGCACGCATGGATTCCGGCCTTCCCTAGATTCATTGGCTGAGGGAATCCATCTTTAAAGGACTAAAAACTGGCGCTACACGCAAAAGGAGCAACCTGGTGGCTACTATTTTTTATGAACACGACGCGAATCCTGAGGCCCTGAAGGGCAAAACCATCGCCATCCTGGGCTATGGCAGCCAGGGACATGCGCAGGCGCAGAACCTGCGCGACAGCGGGTGCAAGGTCATCGTGGGGCTGGAGCCCACGCGGCCGAGCGCGCAGCAGGCTCGCGCGGATGGCATGGTGGTGGTGGCTCCGGATGAGGCGGCCAAGCGAGCGGACTGGATCCACATGCTTACGCCCGATGAGACGCAGGCGGCGGTTTATGAGAAGTATGTGCAGCCTTATCTGCATCCCGGAAAGATTCTGGGGTTCTCGCACGGGTTCAGCATTCATTTCAAGACGATCGTGCCGCCTAACGATGTGGACGTGGTAATGATCGCGCCTAAGTCGCCGGGACATTTGTTGCGGCGGGTTTATAGCGAGGGTCGCGGTGTGCCATCGCTAATCGCGATCAGCCAGGACGCGAGCAAGCGGGCGCACGAATTTGCTTTGGCCTATGCGCACGGCATTGGCTCAACGCGAGCGGGCGTGCTGCAGACTACTTTCCGCGAAGAAACCGAGAGCGATCTTTTCGGCGAGCAGGCCGTGCTGTGCGGCGGTTTGACTTCGCTGATCAAGAAGGGATTTGAGACGCTGGTCGAGGCTGGGTACGCTCCGGAGATTGCGTACTTCGAGTGCCTGCACGAGATGAAGCTGATTGTCGACTTGATTTATGAAGGCGGGCTGGGACGGATGCGGCACTCGATTTCGAATACCGCTGAGTATGGCGACCTGACGCGCGGCGAGAAAGTTGTTGGCGATGCTACGCGGATCGCGATGAAGAAGACGCTGGCCGACATTCAGGATGGAACGTTCGCGCGGGAGTGGATTCGTGAAAATGCGCAGGGCGGTTACAACTTTGCCGAGTTGCGCGAGCGGGAGCAGCAACATCCCATCGAGATTGTGGGGGCGCAGTTGCGCGGCATGATGAGCTGGCTGCCGGGACGCGAGGCCAAGAAGCCGGCCGAGGCTCCGAAGGGCGAAGGCAAGACCGAAGCCAAGAAGGTTGCGGTGAATGCTTAAGGGAGCCGAAATTGTTTTGCAGTGCTTGCGCGCTGAAGGGGTGGACCTGGTGTTCGGGTATCCCGGGGGCGCGATCATGCCGTTGTATGACGCACTGGAGGGCAGCGGAGTGCGGCACGTTCTCACGCGGCATGAGCAAGGCGCGGCGTTTGCGGCTTCGGGCTACTCGCGCGTCACGGGAAAAGTTGGCGTGGCAATGGCGACCAGCGGGCCGGGTGCGACGAATCTTGTGACCGGCATCGCCGACGCGAAGATGGACTCCGTTCCGCTGGTGTGCGTCACGGGGCAAGTGCGGTCGGCGATGATTGGGACGGATGCGTTTCAGGAGACTGACGTTTTCGGTGTGACGCTTTCGTTGACTAAGTGGAGCCGACTGGTGCGCACGATCGACGAGATTCCTGAGGTGATTGCCGAGGGATTTCACTGGGCGCGCAGCGGACGTCCGGGGCCGGTGGTTATCGATATTCCTACCGACATATTGAAGGCGAAGAAAGAATTTTCTGGACCGGCGAAGTTTACGCCGCACGCACGGCCTGCCGATGCGAAGGCAGACGGCGCCTTGAGCGACGCGATTGTTGCGTTGCTGCAAGGCGCGGCGCGACCCGTGGCGCTGGTGGGTGCAGGGGCAAAACTTTCGGGAGCGATTCCGGAGTTGCGGCGGCTGCTCGATGATCTGAATGTTCCAACATTCGCCACGGTGCATGGGCTGGGCGCGGTTCCTCCGCAGGCGCCGTATTACCTGGGCATGGTGGGAATGCACGGCACGCGCGCGGCCAACACCGCTCTGCACGAGACGGATTTGCTGATGGTGTTCGGAGCGCGGCTGGACGATCGCGTGACCGGCGATCCTACGCGCTTTGCGCCTCATGCGAAGATCGTGCATTTTGAAATTGATCCGGCGCAACTTGACCGGGTGCGGTCTTGCGAGTTGCCGGTGATTGGAAATCTCGCGGACACGATTCCGGAATTTCACGACGAGTTGCGCAACGCGTCCCTGCCTGACTGGAGCGGCTGGCGCGGCGTTGCTTGCGGAGCCGAGCGCGCGGAGTTGGATCCGCGGGGATTGGCGCAGCCAACGATTCGTTTTCTCGATGAGCTTTTCAGCCGGCTGCCGCAAGACAGCGTGATTATTGCCGACGTAGGTCAGCATCAAATGTGGGCGGCGCAGCGGTATCGGTCATCGTCGCCGCGCGGTTTTATCACTTCCGGCGGATTGGGAGCGATGGGTTTTGCTTTGCCAGCTGCGGTCGGCGTGCAACTGGCGAAGCCAGAGACTTGCGTGCTGTGCGTTTCCGGCGATGGTGGCTTTCAGATGAATATTCAGGAACTGGCCACGGTGCACCGGCTCGGACTTCCTATCAAGATGGTGATCGTCGACAACAAATATCTGGGCATGGTGCGGCAGTGGCAGCAACTCTTCTATGCGCGCAACTATGCGGAGACGGACTTGAGCGACAATCCGGATTTTGTTGAGATCGCCAAGGCTTACAAGATTCACGGATGGCGGCTGAACGAGGCTGCTATGGCGGAGTATCCGGTGGCAGCCGAGACGGGTGACTTGATCGAAAATTTCCTGCGCTCGCCGAACGCCGAGTTGCTGGTATTTGATTGTCATCCGGAGGCTAACGTTTACCCGATGGTTCCGGCGGGAGCGGCGTTGTCGGAGATGGTTTATGGGGACGAATGAACAGATTGAGTGATTGAGCGATCGGGAGATTTAGTGATTGGAAATCAAACGCTTTGATTTTCAATGACCCGATGACTCAATCGCTCAATGACTCAATTTTGGGAGCTAACAATGCAAGTTTTTCACATTCGCTATCGCAACGCACAAGGCGCATTGATGCGCATCCTCAACGCGGTTTCGCGCCGGGGGCTTGATCTCACGTCCGTGCATGCGGAATATGCCGGGCAGGACCACGGCGTCACGCTGATGCTGGAGGTTTCGCACAAGCAGATGGGACAGCTTTTCCGCGAGTGGCATTCGATCGTGGATGTGATCGACGTGCGTTCCAGCGCCGCTTTGCGAGAGCATGAAGAAGCGGTGTGGGCGCCGCATCCGCCGGCCAGTGTCGCAGAGCAATCGGCGCGGGCTGCGCGGGCTTAGGTTTTTGTTTGCACAAGTGTCAGCAGCATGAGCGCTCCCTGGGTAAGCGCCATGCGATTGGGGAACCTGTGATTGGAATGGCCTTCTGGCATCATTTCAGGCTGCGGGTTTCCCGTTTTTATTTGCACCTCCCGGTTTGTCATCCCGAGCAACGCGAGGGATCTTGGTTCTTGCCTGCGCCCTCTATATCCTCACCACATGCAGAACCAGGATCCCTCGCTTCGCTCGGGATGACAATCCATTTTGCTAAGAATCATTCTTGACGACATCGCATGCTGTAATCTTTCCTCACGGACTCTCATTATCATGGACCTCAAGCATCGCAGCCGCGGAATTACTGACGGGCGCGACCGGGCTCCGGCGCGCTCCATGTTCAAAGCGATTGGGTTTACTGACGACGATCTGCGCAAGCCGCTGATTGGCGTGGCCAACACCTGGATCGAAACCATGCCCTGCAATTTTCACCTGCGGCGGCTTTCGGCCAAAGTGAAAGAAGGGATTCGCGCCGCCGGCGGTACTCCAATGGAATTCAACACCATTGCCATCTCTGATGGCGAAACCATGGGCACCGAAGGCATGCGGGCTTCGCTGGTGAGCCGCGAACTGATCGCGGATTCGATTGAACTGGTCTGCCGCGGACAATTGTTCGACGCTGTGGTTTGCGTGGTGGGATGCGATAAGACGATCCCTGCGGCAGCCATGGCTTTGGCGCGGATGGATCTTCCTGGACTGGTGCTCTATGGCGGGACCATTGCGCCGGGAAGCTATCGCGGCAAGGACGTCACGATTCAGGACGTATTCGAAGCAGTGGGCGCCAATGCTGCTGGAAAGATTTCTGACCAGGAGTTGCTCGATCTGGAAAACGTGGCGTGTCCCGGCGCAGGCGCTTGCGGCGGGCAGTACACCGCGAACACGATGTCGACTGTGATGGAAATGATTGGGCTTTCGCCGATGGGCTACAACAGCGTGCCCGCGATGGATGCGGAGAAAGATCAGGTCGCATTCGATTGCGGTAAGGTCGTGCTGAACCTGCTGCAGAAAGGAATACGGCCGCGAGAGATATTGACTCGGGATGCGTTTGAAAATGCTATTGCATCCGTCGCTGCGACTGGCGGATCGACGAACGCGGTTCTGCATCTGCTGGCAATCGCGCGCGAAGCTGAAGTCGATTTGGAGATTGACGATTTTCAGGCCGTGAGCGAGCGCACTCCGTTGCTCGCAGATCTGAAACCTTCGGGGCGTTTCGTCGCCGTGGATATGCATCGCGCGGGGGGTGTTCGCCTGTTGGTGCGACGACTGGCTCACGGAAATCTAATTCATCCCAATGCAAAAACGGTTACAGGACTTTCCCTCGAAGCGGAGAGCGAGAACGCAGTCGAAACTCCCAACCAGGAGGTGATTGCGCCTCTTGATCGGCCGCTGAAGAAAAGCGGCGGTCTCGTCATCCTGAAGGGAAATCTTGCGCCCGAGGGTTGCGTGGCGAAAATCAGCGGGCACGAGCGGCTCGAGCAGCGAGGTCCGGCGAGGGTTTTCGAATCGGAAGAAGATGCCATGGCCGCTGTTACCAGCAAAGACCCGGAGGAGAAGATTAAATCTGGCGATGTCGTCGTCATTCGCAATGAAGGTCCCAAGGGTGGTCCGGGCATGCGTGAAATGTTGAGCGTCACGGGCGCGATTGTGGGCGAGGGATTAGGATCGTCCGTCGCGTTGTTGACCGACGGCCGATTCAGTGGCGCGACGCACGGGCTGATGGCCGGACACGTCTCGCCGGAAGCCGCGCTGGGCGGCCCGATCGCCGCGGTGCGCGATGGAGACATGATTCGCTTCGATATCAGCCAGCGCGTTCTGGAAGTTGAGATCAGCGACGAGGTTCTGCGGCAACGCATGAAGGAGTGGAAACCTCCGCAGCCACGCTATCCTACAGGCGTATTTGCTAAGTATGCGGCGCTGGTTTCATCGGCCTCGCAGGGAGCGATCACGCGACCGCCGAAGTAAACCTTCGCTTTACTCCTGTCGGAGCACGTTCGTAAACCCGTGCAAGCTGAAAGTCAAAATCCCCACCCTGCCGCAAAAGACGCGGCAAGGGTGGGGCACCCGTTTTTCATCTTCCAACGACTTTGCAGTCGATCCCTACTGCGCGCATTGCGAACTGAAGTAGGTCAGCACATTGGCTGCCGCCGTCAGGTCACAAAGGTAGCCCGCGCCAGTCGAGTCGTAGTAGTTGTATTGCTGTGCGCTCGATTGGTTGGAGTTCACGAAGGTGTTGTAGTTGACGGTGTCCACATGCTGACCGGTATTGCTCAGCGAATTGGTGTAGGTCACAACATTGTTCTGTTTGGTTGTCACCGTGGACTTGTAGGTCTGATCGGCCGTCGTGGTCAGATACGTATCACCGTCAGATTTCACAACTTCGTTGAGATTCAGGGTGAGCGGGAAATTAAACGTCTGCGTGTTAACGGTGGTCGTGGCCCCGCCACCGGAGGTCGTCGTGGTGGAAGTCACCGATGAGCCCAGCGAAATATCCTGCGCGTATACGGTACTGGTGATGTCGAAAAACTGATTATTGAAGAAGTTGACCGTCTGAGCGACCTTCGTGGTCACTGGGCCAGCGGGAGTATTGACATAGCCCGAGATGGTGAAGCTGCGGTTTGAAGTGACATCCACCGTACCCTTGGTGAAGGTCGGCTGCACGTTAAGGTTCTCCGTGACCACTGGAGATGGCGCGGTCAGCGTGTTTTTAGTGATAGCGCCCGTGGTCTGCGTAGTGGATGGATTCAGATAGAGCAGGAGGGATGCGGTCGCCGAGAAATAGCTGTCGGCGTTGTACACGCTGAGTGAAACCGTGTGCTGTTGACTTCCATTGCTCAACTGCGCCGCGAAGGGGGTGAGGTTCACGCGATAGGGAGTGAAGTTCAGCGTCTGCACGCCAGGAATCGGGAACCATAGATAAGGATCGATGCCGCCGGTGAATATCCACGGGAATACGGGGGCGACGCCTGCCGGTTGTCCGTCGATGGTGATCTCAGTCTCGCGGAAACCCGTGTCGCCGCAGCTGTATAGCTCGGCGGAAACGTCATTCGGTACGCAGGTGTACCAGAATTCATCATTCGACTGGCTTTGCGCGTACACATCCAGATAGGCAGTCTGCACGTTCGTCGGCAGGGTGAAAGTGCCGGAGAGCGTGCTGGTCGTGGTGTTCAGCGCGACCGTTCCTCCCGAAGGGCCGGCGGAGAGCGCGAACACCTGATTGGCGGTGACGGGCGCGGTCTCGCCCTTGGCCAACGGATAAAAATACAGTGAAGCCGAAGCGTAGATGGTGGAGGTGAGGCCGCAGCATAAAGTATTGCCGATGTCAGCCTGTCCGGATTGTGCCGTGTAGAAAATCGAACTGTAATCGGTAAGATCGTTTTCAATTTGCCACGATGGGCCAATGGCCGAAGGCTCAGCCGTGGTTCCGAAGTAAATATTTACCGGACCCAGCCAGAAGTTTGCGGTGCGATCATATTGAATGCCGGCGTTCAGGTTGATGTCTGCTACCAGCACAACCTTCGCCCAGGGGCCGGGACAGGCGGAAGGCGGCGTATAAGTAAAATTTTCGACGTTGAACTCGTAGAACGCCGCGTCGCTGAAAAGCTGGACCACGCAGGGCGTGGTCGTGGGCACAGTCACGTTGGGGTCGGCGGTCACGGTGTTGGCGGAACCAATCACATAGGGCCCGGAAGCAGAAGCAAATGGAACAAGTGCGCTGGCGATTAGTAGAACCGGAAAAAGAACTCGCGCCAGACAGACAAATCGGGGCATAACAATCCTCCTGGGAGAAGTGGCAAAAGCCGCGCCAGTCATGGCATTGCGGGAGCACAAGCAGACGGCACAGGGGTGGAAGTATGGCGCGTTTCAGCCGAATGTGTCAACTGAAAACGAAAGTCTCCGCGGGGCAGTGGAGCGCAAACTTTCTATTTCGCCACTCGCTTTCTTCTCTGTTCGCCGCGTGCCAGCGGCACGATAGTGGTGGTTCGCCGATGCGCCGATCGCGCTATACTAGCCATGAACTGGCTTTCCCCCGCAAGCCAGAACTTTTCGAACCCCTCAGGGTTTCCCGGACTATGGCCGCTCATGGTGATCCACTCGGGGCGAAGAAGCGTCTGGATTCGTGGAAGGAAATTGCCACCTTCTTCGACCGCGACGAGCGCACCGTAAAACGTTGGGAAAAGGAACGCGGGCTTCCGGTCTACCGTGTGCCGGGAAGCGTTCGCGGCGGGGTGTTCGCCTACGCGGAGGAGTTGGCCGAGTGGCTTAAGGCTCCGAACCGCAACTGGGAAAACGCAATAGCCTCGCCGGAAGCCCCTTCCGCCGAGGAAGACGACGAGCGCACAAGCCCGGTCAATGTCGTGGCCATCAAGGCTCCGGCGGTCAAAGTTCCGCCGGATGTCCCTGCTCAGGTTTCCCCTTCGGCCCTCAGGCTGGTTCCAACTCGTTCGAGGCTGGCCGCGGCAAGAACATTTCTGTGGCTCGTGCCGTTGATCCTGATTGCTGGGTCGTTTCTTGTTTTCACATTCAGCCATCGCGAACTGCGATTTAAAAAGGCGCTGGCTGCGCCGCACGCGCCTGGCGCCGAGTCTCAGGATCTCTACCTGAAAGGCCGCTACTATTTTGAGAAGCGCACACCCGACGATCTAAACCGTGCTGTGGACTTTTTCACGCAGGCGATCGTGCACGATCCCGGGTACGCAGCGCCTTACGTGGGACTGGCCGACAGTTACAACCTGCTGCGGGAGTACAGCGCGATGCCTCCTCAGGAAGCGTTTCCGCGAGCGCACGCAGCGGCTAGCAAGGCCGTGGAACTCGATCCCAATTCTGCCGAGGCTCATAATTCGCTCGCCTTCGCCAGTTTCTGGGGATTTTTGGACGCGGCCACAGCCGATCGCGAATTCAAACGCGCTATTGAACTGGACCCGAACTTGCCCCGCGCTCACCACTGGTATGCCACCTTCCTCAGCGCGATTCAGCGGAACCGCGAAGCGCTGGTGGAAATCGAGCGAGCGCGGCAGCTCGAACCTTCTTCCACGCCCATCCTCGCCGATAAAGGATTCATTCTGGCGTCAGCGGGAAAAACTGAAGAGGCCAGAACGCTGCTGACGCAAATCGTCACCTCGCAGCCGGACTTTGTGCCTCCGCACCGGTATCTGGCCGAAGCGATTTATTTTCCCGGGGAAAACTATGAGTCTTATCTTTCGGAGATGGAGACTGTCGCACATCTGCGCCACGATGCCAAGGCGGAGAAAGAAGTTGCGGCCGAACAAAAAGCTTACTCAGGCAGCGGCAAGCAGGGATTATTTGAGCAGCGATTGACCGCCGCGCGAGAAGCATTCGACCACGGGGGCGGATCGGCGTTTGAATTGGCTGCGGCCTACGCTGACCTGGGGGAGAAGAACGACGCTTTGAAATATCTCGAAATCGCCTGCCAGCGGCACGACTTGCGGCTCACCACGCTCACCTCCACTTTCCAGTTTCAGCGTCTGCATCAAGCGCCGGAGTTTCTCGCGTTAGCGGCGAAGATGGGGCTGCCGCCGGCGCGAGGAGATCGGTAGGATGAGGATGCGGATTCCGAACCGAGTGTGATTTGAATCGCAGACAATAGACTAGTATGCTAGTGGCCTTGCTGGGGATGGCGCTCCATGTACCAGCGTTCGATCCCAGGAGGGAATTATGAAGATTGCCAATGACGTGACCGATTTGATCGGCAACACACCGCTGGTGCGGCTTAACAAAGTGACGGCCGGCTGCGCCGCCGATGTGGTGGCCAAGCTCGAAAGCCACAATCCTTGCGCCAGCGTAAAAGACCGCATTGGCGTGAGCATGATTACCGAGGCCGAACGAGCCGAAAAGATTCATCCCGGCAAGACCGTTCTGATCGAGCCGACCAGCGGCAATACCGGCATCGGCCTGGCGTTCGTGGCGGCGGTGCGCGGATACAAGCTCATTCTCACCATGCCGGAAACCATGAGCCAGGAGCGGCGCGTGCTATTGCTGGCCTTCGGCGCGGAAATTGTTCTCACGCCGGGGCCGAAGGGAATGAAGGGCGCGGTCGCCAAGGCGGAAGAGATCCTTGCGCAAACTCCGAACGGTTTCATGCTGCAGCAGTTCGACAACCCGGACAATCCGAAGATTCATTTCGAAACGACCGGTCCCGAAATTTGGAATGATACCGATGGGCGCGCCGACATTCTGATCTCCGGCGTCGGCACCGGAGGCACCATCACCGGCGTTTGCCAATACATTAAACCCAAGAAGGCTTCATTTAAGGCGGTCGCGGTCGAGCCGGCCGATAGTCCAGTGCTCTCTGGCGGCAAGCCTTCGCCGCACAAGATTCAAGGCATCGGCGCGGGATTTGTGCCCAGCATTCTGCGCCGCGATTACATCGACGAAATCGTGACGGTCACCAACGACGAGTCGATACTCATGGCGCGCCGGCTCGCCAAAGAAGAAGGCCTGCTGGTCGGCATTTCGTCGGGTGCTGCAGTTGCCGCCGCGGTGAAAGTCGCCGCTCGGAAAGAAAACGCCGGCAAGCTAATCGTGGTAGTCCTGCCAGATTTCGGCGAACGCTACCTGACCAGCGTCCTGTTCGACGCGCTGCGCAACCAGGCGCTGCAGATTCCAACGTCGGAGCTTCCGGTTCCGGCGGCCTAACCCGCGACTGCCTCCATTCATGACACGCTCCGGCATCGCGCCGGAGCGTGAGCATCACGCCTTCGTTGATGTGATATCCTGCGCGTCTGCATCGACTCGGACATCACACATGCGCTTCGTAGATGGGTGGAAAGCGATTCTCACGGGACGCAAGGCGTCCTCACAAGATTCAGCGCCCGGGCGCGAGTTGTGGGATGAAATTCTGGCGATCGTCCCTTCCACATTTATTCCATTGGTGAACTGCGAAGATCCCGCAGACGCGGGTATCGGCCGCGTATTCCTTAGCGATGGAACAACCTCGCTGCAACAGCCGGACGCGGACAAAGCGGGATATACCCCAGGAGCCTTCCTGCCAAAGACTCCGTGGCGCAAGCCCACGGACTGGGAAAGCAAACGCCTGTGGCAAAACTCCGGCGTGACGAATGTAGACTTCGTAGGAGTTGCCAGCATTCCAAATGAACTTCTCGCCGAGTTGCGTAGGGTCGTAAATGACACAAGCGACAAGAACACGCTTCGCCAACTTGACCCGCGCCGCATCCGCGAGCACATCGGCCCTCTCATTGATTACCTTCGCGACCGCTTCGCTTATAAAAGCGAACCGTTCAATCACGGCATTCACGTGCATCGTCACGGGCGGGAGACGGTAACGCTGGATACAGCCAGCGGCAAATATTTGGGACTTCACCTCGACAGCTGGGAGAGATACTCCGTGGAAGCTCGCGCCCGCTCACTCAACCGGATCTGCGTGAACATAGGCGCCGAGCCGCGTCATTTTTTGTTCGTCAATCTGTCGTTGATGAACATAACGCGAATTCTGGCGGAACAGTCTCAAGAAAATGCGGATCGCGAATCCGAATCCGTCGGACCGACGTTCATGTCGCGGTTTCCCGGGTATCCAATTATGAAAGTACGCGTCGCTCCCGGAGAAGCCTACATAGCCCCAACCGATAACATGATTCACGACGCGTCGACCGTAGGATCCAAGACTCCGAGCGTCACTCTGACCTTGCGAGGCTGGTTCACCGTCCCTGGCGGTGCAAACCGTCGGGATGCAATGATGGACTTGGGTGAATCCGTCTGAGAGAATTCGAATCGTCGCTGCTGAGTTACGCTCGTATTACTTCTCCAGCAGACGAAGAGGAGAGCCACTTATGCCTACCAGAGCTAACAGGAAGGCTTCCGCTCTGCAACACCTCCTGACTAAAGTAAAGGCAGCCTTCGCGCTTTTCGCGAAACGCTGGGTTCTGGCTCTCTCATTAATAGTGGCGCTCATAGTTCTCTCCGAAGCATTGCGCAAGACCGTTGTCATAGATGCCATAAGCGTGCCAAAGCAGCTGGACGACGCCGGATATAAGCCAGAAGTGATTAGCGCCGAGATTAGAGATAAATCTGCTGAAATCGAGAGCGATATCATCGGGACACAGGCTCGGAAGGACAACTTAGACGTTGAAGAGGAGAAGCTTCCGGACATCGAAGTACCGGAAACGAAACTCTCAATTTTGTCCATAGTCAGAATAGTCCAACATCTTACGGGCAAAGAACCGTGGCACCTGAGCGGCGAACTGATTTGCTTCAAGGCGGACTGCTCGCTCCCAGACAACAATGTGGAGAAAGCGCCGCGATTCGAAGTCGTTTACCGAATCACAAACGGAAACAGGATTTTGCAGAGAGATAGGTTCCAAGCGTACGGGGTCGAAGACGCAGTAGGACAACTCTCCGAGCGGCTTCTTTCAATAGTAAATCCGTATATGCTCGGGAGATACGTCTATCAAATTAAGAACGACCCCCGAAGAGCTTCCTCTATTCTTCAAGACGCTGGCGAGACTCCAAGGTATCGATACCGGGCTTGGGCATACAACGCATTAGCGACGATCCAGGCGAATGAGGCTGGGCAACTGGACCAAGCGATCAGTAATTACAAGAAGGCCATTGAGTTGAAAAGTGAGGAAGCGCCTCAATGTTCCCTCCCAGCCTGGCTGGGCCGTCATCTTTGTCCCAAGAGCCTTTCGTTTATGTATTGCAACCTGGGCCAAGCTCTCGTACAGAAAGGAAACGTACCGGAAGCCGAAAGAGATTACAGCAAGGCGAAGAGTCTTGGGCCTGACAGCCCGTATCTCCATAGTCTGTCGGGAGATATTCTCCGGGCGGAGGGGAAATGGGATGAGGCGGCTTCGGAATATCGAGTAGCAATTGGCGAGGGGTTAACAAATGACTCTCGCATATACTACGAACTGGCGCGCATTCTCTGGCTAAAAGGAGATTTCGACCACTCCCTGGAAAATTTCCGCAAAGCATCTGACCTTGATCCCAACCACAAAAAGCAGATTGAAGCGCTAATTTTGGGCCTTACCCTTTGGTTGGAAGGAAATTGCGACCCAGCCGGGGAACAGTTCCGCATTGCCTCGCAGCTCGATCCCAGACTGAAGGAACAGATTGAAGCTCTCACTTCGAACAAACCCGCAGTCCCGTCCAAAGGGCGCTGCTGAGCGAGGTGGACATCGGCATTGGCAGTGCGGTTTTGAGTTCAAATGGTCACGTATTAAAGTGAAGTCAGGAACGTCAGCAGTTCCCTCTTCTGTTTCGGCGGCAGCTTGAGAAATTCTGCAATTACCGCTTGCGCTTCGCCCCCGTGCCGCAAAATTGCGCGTTCCGGCGTAGGCGAAGTGCCGTCGTGCATCAACTCGGGACGCGTGCGCAGTCCCCACAGCGGAGCGGTGCGCATCTTGTTCGCGGTCGTCTGGCCTCCGCTCTGCACCGGAACGCCGTCGCCGGTGCCAAGCGTGTGCAGCAGAAAATCGCTGTAGGGATGAATGACTTTGTCCCCCAGCGCCTCAGGCACTGTGAACCGGCCGCCATTGATTTTTGTTCCCGCCGGAGCAGTCGTGATGGAAGTGACATGGCAAGTACTGCAGCCAATCTGCTCGAACAAACGTTCGCCCGCGCGCGCCTCAGGGGTAGCCGCAATCTTTTCGTCGCGCGCCGGCACTTTGGTGGCGCGTATGAAGTCCACAAACCGGTCAACATGGGAGAATCCGTCGCTGCGGCGTTCGTCTTCCGGATCAGCCACCGAGTCATACTCCGCAACGGACTTGCCCAGCGCAGTATTCTCGGTCGGAAAATACCGGTTGGTAATTCCCTCTTCGTTGATGTAAGCGTCGGCAGAAAATGAAACAACGCTGGCGTGCTGGCTCTTCCAGCCGAACCGGCCGACGCGCAAAATATTTCCGGCTTCGGCAACGGGCACCATCACCGCAACGCCAGCGATGCGCCCGTTCGAAATTTCCGGTTCATTCCTGGCAATGGCCAGCAAGGTCGCGTCGTCAATGGCTTCCACAAAGCCATCGCCCAGGATCGACGTGGCTTTGCGAGTCGAGCGAATATTCTCGCTGTCAGGCGTGCGCAGATCAATGGCTGGATTGATGGCGTGGACATGCATCAGTGTTCCGCCCGGAGCCGGGACGAATAATCCAGTTGCCGGATCTTCGTGCCCGGCGCGCAGTACGGACTTCAAGCTGTTGCCGCCAGAGATGGGATTCCGGTGACACTCCACGCACGATTCGCCGTTGTAAATCGGCCCCAAGCCGGTGGCGATCGTCTCAGGCTGCTCAAAGATTGCGCGGGCAGAATCGTAGACCGCCTGGCTGACGTATCCGTTGGTTAAGTTATCGAATCCAGCCGGCGCTTCGCGCGCGGGACCCGCAGCAACCGCAACGCCGAGGAATAAAAAGCCGATGAACAAAAGAAAGAACAGAAAGCAGCCAACAACAATGGGAGAAGAAAACTTCCGGGATGAGATTTTCCGAACGAGACCTAGGATGTGCGGGGTCAAACGCGATGTATGACTGATCTCGAAGGTATCGTGCTTCATAAATCCCCTTGTGCAGGAGATCCCGCCGGCTAGTTCGCTTCCAGTTCCCTGAGCATTGCGGTGTTCGGAGTGGGCTGCCTTACCGCTGGAATATACAGCGAAGCGCCGCTCAGTTCTTCCACCGTTGCATCCGACAATCTCTCTAGCGTGTACGTCGATATTTTCTCCGGATGCTGTCCGCTGGCGGTCGAACGAACCAACGATACGCGATGCTCCTTGGGATAAGCCGCGAGCAGATGTTCGACCAGGCCAGTCAACGCTCCGCCGCTCAGCCGCTTGCCATAGTGCGAACGATACGATCCGAACGACCCCATCTGCATAAGAATGACATGCGTATCGACGCGTGGAACGATCTGGAAAGCCATCATCCACGACGCCTCAAACACCTGAATGGCCGGAGCAATATCAACCTGCATGTCGCACAGGATCGAGTCGAGCGAAGAGATCCCCGGAATCACGCGCGCCTTGCGCCCTTGTTCCGTCGCCTTCTTCACAATCAGTTGCGCGACCGTGTCATACGCCATGGGGTTGCCGTAAGTCACGTAGCCCACGCTCGTGCTGTCGGCGCTTGCCTCCAGCACCAGGTCTGCCGCGCGATTGTAATTTTCAATGCGAAGTGTGCCGTCGACGTAAGAGTCCAGCAGGTTCACGACTTCGATCTTGCCCATTTTTTCTGCTGGAAGCCAGGGCAGGAGCGGCTCCTGAACGATCGAATAAAGCTTGGAGCAGCTCGCCATCGCATCAATGGCCTGCTTGGTTAAGTGCTCCGGAAAAGACACGCCGAGCCCAATGACGTACAAGTCATTCGGAGCATTCATACCGCGTGCACCGGCCGATCACCACCATTGCGATTTGAGTTCTGCGGAATCGATTTCTGGGGAGGCGCGATTCCTAGCTGCCTTTCTGCCTGCGCCAGCATGATGTCGATCGGTATCTGGATGACGCTGCGGCAGTACACGGTCTCAGTAGATTCGAAACTTCCGTTCTCGAAATACTTATTCGACGGAGCGCCCCCACCACACACCGAAAAATACTGGCAGGTTTCAGCGCAGCGCTTGCAGCCCAGGTCAATGGCGCTTGCGATTTGCTTGAACTTGGGCGAGGCGAAAATTTCGGCGATCGGATCGCGAAGGATGTTGCCCAGAATGAAGTCGCCGTAATCCTTGCTGCTCGCGTCAATCAACTCGGGCGAGAATGCCGTCATCGCGCCGTCCCATGCCACGGTTAAGATTGCGTACGGCAGCGTTTGCTCGTTTCGCAAATCGGGCGATGGACAGTCTTGCGTGTGGCTGCCCTTTATGGCTCCGCGGGCATTTTCAAATTCACGGATCGTAAGTTTACCCTGGCTGCGTTCTTCGCCTTCCGCCATAACCTCGAAGAATCGCCGGACGTTCGAAACATTCTCGCCGGCAACACTGCTGCTTTTGTTCGCGCCTTCGAGTTCTTCAATGTTGAACCCTACGCGGTCCACTCCGGTCTCCAGAAAAAAATCGATGACCTCTTCCGGATGAAGCAGCGACTCAGCAGTGACCACGGCAATTGCATGGAACGGAACGGAGTGGCGTTGAAGAGTGCGAATGCCCTCCATCACCTTGGCGTGCGTGCCGTTGCCCTTGCGGTCTTTTCTATGCGCATCGTGAATCGACGCCGGGCCATCCACGCTCACGCCCACGTTGACCGACCATTTGTGAAAGAGATTGCACCACTCATCGTTGATGAGCATTCCATTGGTTTGAAAGGAGTGGCGTATCGTGAAGGGATAGCGGCGCGCTGCCAGCGCGGAAAAGATTTCTTCGTAATAACTCGATGCCAGCACCAGCGGCTCGCCAGCGTGCCAAACCATGCTCAAGTCGGAACCTACTGCGCCAGATGCAACAAGGCGGTCGACAATGTCGACCGCCTGTGCAGGTTGCATTTTCTTGGTGCTCAACCGGTTGGCAAGGTAGCAGTAGTCGCAGTCGATATTGCAAAACGGTGTAGGCTGCAACACCAGCAGCTTAACAGTTCTATCGTCTGACTCCCGCGTAGAGCAACTCGTAGTACCTGCCGACACAGCCCGACCTCCAGCCAAACCTTAGCAGCTTGACAGTCTTACTGATTGACCCCTGATTGGGGGCGACTGGCACCAGCGGACCAAGGTCCGACACCCAGCCGAACTTTTTCGATTAGTAATTGCCCCAGTTTGCCCAGTTGTTCCAGGACACCCAGTTGTTCCAGTTGCCCCAGTTATTCCAGTTCGCCCAACGATTTCCCCACTGTGCAATGAGGGTCGTTTCGCCCTTGTCGCTCTTCGCATTGCTAACCGCAGGGTTCTGCTGCAGATCCTGCATACGGCTTCGGACTGCGGCCAACCGCTCCGGGATCGCCGGGGGCTTGCTGGTGGTGGACGCTTGAGACGGTTGAACGCCGGCTTGGACACCAATCAAAAGTCCCACCAGCACTAAGAACCAGTTGCGGATTCTCTCATACATCGATAGAAGTCTTGCCATTTTGTTCCTCCCCTGTCCCGCCAAGCTGCAAACAGTCAATCAGTCAAACACAGCCGCCGCACTAAAGTTGTGACGCCGCCGCGATGAAGCTTTCCTGCATCACTTTGTCATATTCCTTCTGGATCTCGAGGTTGCCTACCCATCCTCTCACTTCATGGTGCTCATCTGCGTCCTCATAGAAGTGAGCGCCGGCAACTTTTCCCGCCCAAAAAGTCTTGGTCGGTGAGCCTTCCGGATGCGCGCCCTGACCAAAGGCAGCCTGGAAAACTTTCAGCAGGTTGCTCCCATTAAAACCGCCGTCGGCATGTATGGAAACTGCATAAAACTTGTCATTGACGAAAATGTAGACGATTTGCGTGACCGTCACATTTCCGATATTCATATCGTCGCCCTTCATGGAATAGGCCTTCACATCTTTGCGGTCGTGTAGAACTTCCAGGTTCTTGAACTGGCTTACGGGAGTGCCAAACTTTATTCCCCGAAACCCATTCAAGTAATCCAGATATTCCGTATGTCCAGGAACGTTTGCAGGAAGATCGTGTACGACTGGCTGACTTGTCGAAGTCGGCGCTTGCATTGCGTTGTTTTGGGCCGTTTGGGACGTTTGGGCCGTCGCTGCGGACCCCAGAACGCAACCAAGCACTGCGAAGATTGAAGCTGAGTGTAGAACGTTTCGAGTCTTAATCATTTGAAAATCCTCCCCAGTGACTGCGTACCACGCAAAAGTTGTAGATTGTGGACGAATCAGGTCCCGACACAATTACAGGAACGGTGGTCCATTGTCAACAAAAAAAATCCTAACGACGCTGCTTTCAAGCCGCAATGAGCGAGTATTTAGAGTCCCGCATTGGGCAACGACGTAGCGACGGAATCATTGTACTCGCACGCGTTACAGCTGCGCGAGGAGTGGAGCAAAATGAATCCCGAACCGGGAATAAAAACCGTAAACAGGAATGAAAGAATAACTCCCCACGAGGAGATTGAAGAGGGCTCACGATTTGCTTTCGGATCAGGAGACAAGCAGTTTTTCTTTGGAGAGGATTCCGTGGGGTACTTTGAGGGTCAAGTGCCTTCGTCTCCCGGAGAGTATCGCCGTTGAGCGCATACCGAGCCTTCATGTCTTAAAGATATCTGTGTAGTTGGTGAAATGGCACTACGGCTGATGCAAGAGTTGTGCCAATGCGAGCATGACATCATCCGTGAACTCGCGGCGGAGTTTCGGATCTTCGGCAGAAGCAGGGTTCTTGAGCACTTGCAGCGGATCTCCAATGACGACGCCGGTGCGGCGAAACAGACGAGGAAAGCGCTTGTGCCGCGGCCAGGCCTCATAGGTGCCTCGCAGAGCGACGGGGAGGACCGGCGCACCGGTGAGAAATGCAAAAAGCGCTACACCGGTTTGACCCGCCAGCAGTTTGCCGTGCGGCGAGCGAGTCCCCTCGGGAAAAATTCCCAGAGCATAGCCGCACTCCAGCAACCTGATACCGGCGGCTACGGTCTCTTCGGTGTCTCCGGGTTGGCGGCCGACCGGGATCTGGCCACCCATCACTTCCAGTAGAAACGACGACAACCGATTCCGGAAGAGAAACGCACTGCTCAGATAAAAAACCGGACGAGGAATGGAAGCGGCGACGAGCATGCCATCCAGGAAGCTGACATGATTCGAGGCCAGGATGACAGCTCCTCTCTTCGGAATCCTGTGGACTCCGCGCACGGACGTCCGGAACAAGGCACGCAATGGCCAGCTTAAGAGGATTTGGCACCCGCGGTAAAACCATATCTGGCGGGCAAGCCGCCTTCGGAATGCACTCGAGTGCGGAGCGATCACAATATCTCTGCCCACCTGCGTACGGCCGGTGCGAGGGAATGGAAGTATCCGGATTTCGAAATTGTGCAGACTAGTCGAGGCAGAGCGGCCCTCCGGAGGCATTGAACCCCGCTGGCGAGGAGGTTTCGACTGCCACCTGTGCGGATTCACCGCTCACCTTGAGACCACCTTCGCTTCCCGGGCCAGAATTATTTCGCTGAGTCCGCGCACGCTGATGCCTTCCACAAAACGGACTGCGGGAACGTCGACGCCGAACTCCGTCTCGATCCAGTGTCTCGCCGTTACGGCCATCAGTGAGTCGAACCCCATGTTGTTCAAAGGTACGTGCACATCGACCCGCGAAGGAGTCGTACCGAGAAGGCTGGCCATCTCTCCCTGAAGCTTGCCTTCAAGCTGTCCGTGACGGTCTGCGTCGCTCGCCGCGGCGGGCACAGACGCTGTTCCGTTTTCTCCTGACGATGTTGCGCCCCGGGCACGCTTTTGCGCCTGGATTGCAATGTGCTCGAACCGCGGCTTATCAGTGGAGGCAAAATTTGAAAGCTTGTCCCAGTCTACTGCCATCACGGCAGCCTGGGTTGCACCGGACTGGAGGAGATAACCAAAAGAGGCCATCGCGTCAGAAGGGGCGAGCAGTATTACACCCAGTTGCTTCACGTACTCAGCTACCCTGGGCGTATCGGCCACGTAGCCAATTTCACCCAACGCTCCCCAATCCACGGTCAGCGCCGGCAACCCTTGATTCTTTCGCGCGTGCGCCAGTGCGTCCAAAAACAAGTTGCCAGCTGCGTAATTAGCCTGGCCTGGGTTGCCCATCAGCGCTGCAAACGATGAAAACATGACGAAGAAGTCCAACGGGTCTTTTATGGTTAGCCGGTGCAGGTTCCATGCGCCCGCCGCTTTGGGCTGGATCACCTTGGTCAGCTGTTCCAGATCCATTTGCGTGACAGGTCCATCCTCCAGCACCATCGCGGCATGAATGATGCCGCGGAGAGGACGCGAGGATTGTCGAATTTCCGCCAGCAGCCGTCCGAGTTCGGCGGCATCCGTCACATCACAGCGGGCCAGCCGGACCTCGCTACCAAATTGCTGCACGGCTTGGACTCCGGCCAGCCGCCGTGGAGGCACGGATTCAGAACGCGAAGCCAGGACCAGGCATCCCGCTCCTCGTTCCGCCATCCAGCGGGCCACCTCCAAGCTGAACCCACCGAGTCCGCCCGTGATCAGGTAAGTCCCATTCTCTTGAAACCGAAGCGCGCTGGAAGCGTCCTGCCAGCGCCGGGGCGCGCCGCCCTGCATCGAGATCACAACCTTGCCGATGTGCTTTCCCTGCGCCATAAAGCGAAAGGCGTTGCCTGCCTCGGTTAGCGGAAATACCCGGTAGGGGAGCGGCCGATAGATTCCCTGGTCGAGCAGCTCACCAACCTGCTGGATCAACTCGCAGGTTTGCTGGGGGCGCTCCCCCAGCAAATGATCCAGATCCACGGCATAGAACGATATATTGTTCTGGAAATGTTTCATCTCCAGTGGCGTATTTTGCTCGATGTCCCGCTTGCCGAGCTCGACGAAGCGCCCGCATGGCGCCAGAATCGAAAGGCTCTTGGACTGCGCCATTCCGCCCAGGGAATTGAGAACGATGTCGACGCCTCTGCCCCCGGTAATCTCGCGGACGGTCTCGGCGAAGTCCAGGCTGCGCGAATCCATTACATGTCGGACGCCGAGCGCGGTCAATAGAGCGCGCTTGTCCGCATTGCCGGCGGTCGCGAGCACCTCCGCCCCGGCCGCCTGGCAAACCTGGATCGCGGCCAGACCCACACCTCCGGTTGCCGCGTGGATCAGCACCGTGTCCCCACGCATTACCTGGCCGCAGGTCACCAATCCGTAATGAGCGGTCGCGAATGCGACCAGCGCGGTTGCCGCTTCCTCGAGATTCAAGTGCGCCGGCTTGCGGGCCACGAACCTGGCATCCGACGTCGTATGCGAGGCTAGAGCATGCGAGGCGAAGGCGATCACTTCATCGCCGGCTCGAAGTCCGGTTACTCCATCTCCCACCGCGGTAACCACGCCGCCGCATTCCAGCCCAATGGGCAGGTTCACTTTGGTCAGCAATCCTGTAGCTTTGGCGACGTCGCGAAAATTCAACGGAGCCGCCTGGACGGCTATCTCGACCTGACCCGGCGGGGGCGGCTGCCGTCGGAGCGGGACCGCGACCAGAGTGTCCACCAGCCCCGGCGTCTCGACCTCGAAGTAGAAAGCGCGCCGATCCCCCTGAGGACGATCCGCCTGAGAAGGCTGGTTGCTTTCATCGTCCCCTGACATCAGTCGATTCACGTATCGGGTACCGCGCCGGAACGCGATCTCATCTTCTTCACTTGCGTATCGCAATTCCTCGAAGAGGCCGTCGACTTCCTCCGACGAGGGGTTCGGGCTCAGATCCACAAGACGTGGATGCAGATTGGGGAGCTCGTTGCCCAGCACTCTTCCCAACCCCCAAGGGAGCGCCTGCGCCGGGCGAATGTCGTCCAGTCCGCCTGCGCCTTGCGCCCCGCTGGTCACGATCCACAGGCCGGTGCGAACGGTTGTTCTCGATTGCCCCAGCGCCGTGGCCAAATTTACAAGGGGCAAGCAAGCCAGCATCTGCGCCGCCTCAATCGCACGGTCACCGCCCTCCGACAAGGCGGGCACGTCTAAGACAGGGACGTCCAGCGACCAGAGGAAGACGATTCCCTCCCAGACTTGGCTCGGATCATGCAACTCCGAAACCAGCCGCGCCATGTCCTGGGACGATCCCGGCTCGATGCTGAAGGCATGCGGCAGGCGGCTATAGCTACTCCCGGCTTGCACCAATATCGCCTCGCATCCGCTTTCCGCAAGCCGATGCGAAAGGCTTTCGGCCACGCCCCCGGCGTCAGCGAAGATCAACCATCGGCCATTCGTAATCTCATCCGGCGTTTTGATCTGCTTGCGGCTCTGCTGCAGCCGCGGACCCCGCGCCAGCAGCAGGGTGTGCTCGGCGTGGTCCTCCTCCGCATCGTAAATTCCGGTTGCGCTGAAACCTTGCTCAGACAGAAGCCCGATCCATTGTCGAGGGTTCAGCAGCGGGTGGGAGGGACGAAGATCGTAATCCTGGAATAGCCACCAGCCCTCGAGAGTCCCGAAGACCAGGTCAAACCACAGCGGAGCATCGGTCACCTCAATGAGCACCAGCAGTCCTTTGGAAGCCAGCAAACGCCGGATATTCTCCACCGTGCGGCGCAGATCGCGCGTGGCATGCAGGGCATCGGTCGCCACGACGATATCGAATGCGTGCTCCTGAAATTCCTGCGCCACAGGGTCGATTTCAATATCGAGCTTGCGGTACTCGACGAATGGATACTGCCGAAACTTCTGCGCCGCGTCGGACAGGAACTGTTGAGAGACATCCGTGAAAACATATTGTGAACGAGCCTGAGGCAGCACCGGAAGAATATGGGCGGTAGATCCGCCGGTGCCCGCACCGATCTCGAGGATCCGGACGGGCCGATCGCCGGGCAGGCGCGCCAGCGCGCTCTGTATCGCGCGCGCCGCTGCGCGATTGTGCAAAGAAACCGTCGGCGAGTCCTGATAGGCATGATCGAGAGTCGGCGCGGAATCGGGCGCAAACAAAATGTGGTGCGGGTCTATCGTCCCTCGCACAATCTCCGCGAGACGCTCGCCGCAGCGGCGCAGCAGAGTCAATTCCGCCAGAAAGCCGGGCCAGCGCTCGAACAAACTCCTCCACAACGCCGTGGCACTCAACCGCTCTTGGCGGCCGACAACCACCCAATCGCCATCACTGGCAGCCAACACGCCGGCCTCCGCGAGGATCTGGATCATTCGCCCGAAGAGCTTCGTATGCTGGGTTGCAATCCCAAGTTCATCGGTGAGCGCCAGCGTGGAGATGCGCTCGCCCGCCAATAGCGGATGCCCCAGCCGGTCCAGCATTTCAAGCAGGTAGACGACACACAGGTCGGCCATCGCAGGCTTGAGCTGTTCATAGTAACGGCGGCGCTGCGCCGACTCCGCCCAGCCTGAAAACTCGGGCTGAACAATCGCGGCAATCTGCTCCGGATCCGGCATTTCGCCACAACCGTTACCCTCGGACTGGAGCGGCCGTGGGATCCAGCGATAGTGGTAAAGAAGATCGTCGCGGTGCCGTCGCTGCGGCGGCGCACTGCCCACCGCCTGGCAGACCACTCCGCGCAGCTCAGCTACCAGTTGTCCGTCTCCACCCAGGAGTTGCACGTTGCCGCGTAACTGGCGGGGATCTGTTCCCGGGACCGCCCGTGCATGAGCCCAGATAGTCTCTGGCGGCGCACCATACATTCTTATCGAATCCAGCGAGACAGGCAGAAACAAACCACCGTTAAAAGTACCGTCGACCCAGCACCAGGAAGCGGCCGCCATGAGCGTCTGAAGGCATGAGTCCAGCAGGGCTGGGTGGATTTGATAGCGGTCCTCTTCCAAATTACGGGGCCGCTCAATGCGCGCCACCGCTTCGCGAATCCCCGCCCAGAGCTGTGATATGCCGCGGAAACACGGTCCGTAATCGAGACCGCACTGATGCAGCGCTTCGTAATAAGCATCCTTGGCAATCTCTTGCTGGCAGCGAGCACGAAGCTCCGGCAGATCTAAGGTTACCGGTACCGGCCGACTGGTTGCGGTGTGAATCCGGCCAGTGGCATTCGACTCCCAATCCGCCTCCAACTGCCGGCTGAGTACTTCAAAGGAGCTGTAATCCGCTCCGATCACCACTTGAATCTCGGTTGCCTGGTCCGCATGAAAGACAATGGCTTTCTTGATACTGACGTTCTCCAGGGTAAACGACCTGTCAGGCAACAGTTTTCGGACCGCCCCCGCCACTGCTTCCAGATAGGCTGTCATGGGATATACCGCCGAGCCCCGGACTCGGTGGTCGTCCAAGTACGCCAGGTGCGCCGCCGGGGTTTCCAACATCCACGTGGGGGGCGCAGCCTGAGTGCGGAATCCCAGCAAGGGATGTTCCCCCACCCCGAGTCGGAGTTGCTTGGACCGCTCCGACTCTTTCCAGTAGAGCTCACGCTGCCAGGGATAGGCCGGCAGTTTCAAATATTGCGCGGCGTGCGGTAGAATGCTTCGCCAATCGATGGCGTGGCCCAGGGAGTACAGCTTGCCAAGGGCACTGAACATCGTGGCGCGTTCGGGCTCGCGCCGCCGCAGCGAGGCCAGCGACTCCACAGCGGCGCCGGCATTCCTGGCGCATTCGAGTAATGAGTTAGCCAGCGCCGGGTGAGGCCCGATCTCGATAAAAGTGGTATAGCCCGCCGCCATCATGCGCTCGACCGCCGGGGCGAACAACACCGTGTGCCGCAGATTCCGGTACCAGTAGTCGGCGTCCGGCTTGCTGCCGTTAACGCATTCGCCAAGCACCGTCGAATACAACGCCAATTCCGCAGCTCGCGGCCGGATATTGCGGATTGAGTCGAGAAACTCTTTCCGGACGGATTCCATCTGAGGGCTGTGATAGGCAACTTCCACCCGCAGAAAAGTGCATAACACTTCGCGCCCCGTTAGCTGTTCTGACAACTGCTCCAGAATGTCCTGCTCTCCCGAGAGCGTCACCGAACCAGGGCTGTTGATGGCCGCCACCGAGATGTGCCCGCCACAGTCCTTAACCAGTTCCTCGGCCTCGCTGTACGGGACACCTACGGCCAGCATGCCGCCGCGCCCCGCAAGTGTCTGCTGCAACCGGCTGCGATGGAAAATGACGCTCACGGCATCTTCCAGACTTAGGACGCCGGACGTGTATGCGGCAGCCACTTCTCCCACGCTGTGGCCAATGACCGCCTCGGGCACCACGCCCCAGCTCTTCCACAATTCCGCCAGGGCCACCTGAAGAACGAAGATCGCCGGTTGCGCAACCCGCGTTTCCTGAATGCGCGACTGCTCCGGTTCGGCAAGCAGCTCTTGCAAGATGGACCATCCTGCAAGTCGACGGAACGCGGCGTCGCATTGTTCCGCTTTTTCGCGGAAAACGCGCTCCGAAGCGAGTAGCTCCTTTCCCATCCCAGCCCACTGCGGGCCCATGCCCGTGAAGACGAATGCGATCGGAGCAGGGCATTTCTGGAGAACCGTGCCCGCCGCCATGGTTGGACGGGTTTCGCCGTCCAGGAAAGCCTGAAGATTGGCCGAGAGTTCCGCCTCAGTCCTCGCGGCAACGGCCAGCCGGAAGTCGTGATGACTTCGGCGCGCCAGTAAAGAGTAACTGAGGTTATCCAAAAAGCTGCCATCCGAGCGGCCGTTGCTCTCGCCGCCATTTTGGAGAACGGAAAGATGATTGCGGCACGTAGCCTCGCGCGCTGCTGAGCCTCTTGCCGAAAACACGAACAAGCGCGCACTTTGACCGTTAGAGTTGACGTTAGCGCGCCGCGGCTCTCCGTTCGTTGGTGCTTCCTGCAGAACCACGTGAGCGTTCGTTCCGCCAAATCCGAACGAGTTCACTCCGGCGACTCGCGGGTATCCGTTGTTGTCAGGCCAGGGCTGGCGCTGCGCCGCAACTCGGAGATGAAGCGGTTCCAGTGGTTCGGTCGGTTCCTGGAAATGAAGGCTGGGCACGATTTCCCGGTGATGCAGGCAGAGCGCGGCCTTGATGACCCCGGCTACTCCCGAGCCCGTCTCCAGATGGCCGACGTTGGTCTTTACCGACCCGATAAAGCAGTCGCCGTCTTCCATCCGCCGCCGGCTTCCGATCACCTTTGCGACCGCCGCCAGTTCGATCGGGTCGCCTACCCGCGTCCCCGTTCCGTGAGCCTCGAAGTACTGGACGCGCTCCGGGGGGATTGCCGCCCCTGCGTAAGCCTGCTCAAGCATCAGTTCCTGCGCGGCCTGGCTGGGTACGGTGATGCCGTTGGTGCGGCCATCCTGGTTCACGGCCGAACCTCGCACCAGGGCGTAAATCGTATCGTGATCGGCCAGCGCCTGAGCCAGCGGTTTCAGCAAAACCACGCCAGCCCCTTCGGCGCGCACGAAGCCATCGGCCCGCACGTCGAAGGCTCTGCACCGACCGGACGGGGAGAGCATGGAAGCCTTGCTGAACGCGATCGTGGTCTCAGGCCGGATCAAGATGTTCACACCGCCCGTCAGGGCCAAGGAGCACTCTCCGCTCCAAAGGCTCTGGCAGGCCAGGTGGATGGCGACCAGCGACGATGAACAGGCGCTATCGATGGCGAAGCTGGGCCCGCGCAGATCGAAAGCGTAGGAGATCCGGTTCGCCGTGATGCTCTTCGACGAACCGAGGTTGGTGTAGGCATCGAGCGAGTTGCGTTCGCCCGTGCTCAGCTGGATCCCGGAGTAATCCTCGCTCGCAACTCCGATAAAGACCCCAACGCTCGTGCCAGCGATATCCTCAAGTCGCAGGCCCGCGTCTTCGATCGCCTCGTACCCCACTTCCAGCAGCAGCCGTTGCTGCGGGTCGGCATCGGCCGCCTCCTTGGGCGAGATGCCGAAGAATCCCGCGTCAAACTGGTCGATGCCCTGAATGAATCCGCCCCAGCGCGTGTAGGTCTTGCCGGGCCGGTTCGGATCGGCGTCGTAGAATGCGGACGCATTCCATCGATCCGCAGGAACCTCGGTGATAGCGTCGACTCCGTTCGCAATAAGACGCCAGAACTCATCGGGCGAGTTCGCCCCGCCGGGGAACCGGCATCCGATACCGACAATTGCGAGGGATTCTTTAAAACCCGAGCTCACATCCATAGGGCGCACATTCTAACAAAGTAGTTCGATGCGCACACGAATTTTCGCGCGTCCGTTCTCCTTGGTGCCGCACTGCGTCGGGATTGCGGGGCTTGAAAAAAGTAGCTGGTGTAATCTAGGCCTCATGGAAGACCAAGAAGATGGCGGCGCTGATTCCGGTAGCCGGACACTGATCCCGCGAAGCTACGGAAGACTTGTCCTGCTGTTGCCCGGAAGCCGGAGGGAGGAATACACGCTATCCAAGGCCCGAATCACGATCGGGCGCGCGTCAACCAGTGACATTGTCGTGCCGGATTCCAGAGTATCTCGAAGCCATGCCCTGCTCGAGTGCGCCGCGGAAGGCTGTACTGTAGTCGATGCTGGCTCGCCCAACGGTACCTGGGTTAACGGTGTCCGCGTCGACCGCCGCCTGCTCCGTTCAGGTGACAGCGTCGTGGTCGGAGGCGCCACAGCGCGCTTCGAAACTGGCGCGTCGGAAGAGGATGAGCAGAGGACGCGGCTGGAATCCATTGCGGACTTCGAACCCGCGCTCTCACAGGTTTCGCTGCAAATAGAAGTGGCGGAGACGGATACTGCGCGGCTGGCGGTGCGCGCCGCGGGCAAGACTTGGGAGGTTGCGCTCGACCGCGAGACGCTGACCATCGGCCGTTTGCCCGATAACGACCTCGCGCTTGACCGGCCTGGGGTTTCACGCCGCCATGCGCGTTTGGAGCGCCGCGGGGACAAATTCATTATTCAGGATCTAGGCAGCGGCAACGGAACCTGGGTCGGCGGCGCGCGCATCGACAAGCACATCTTGGAGGATGGGGATTCCGTCCGGATCGGGGATGCGCGGCTGATCTATAAAGCGGTTTTCTCAGGCGACGATCTGTCCGTGGTAGACGAACCGCTCAAGCCGGCACGGCGTCCGGTCGTCGTTGTTCCGGGTTTTGGCGGCTCCAAGCTGTGGCGTGGAAGCGAACTCGTCTGGCCCAATGTTCGCCACCTGCTCTCGCACGTGGAAGAGTTGGCCATGTCCAATCCACTCGAAGCGCGGGGCGTATTAGATGAAGTCGTCATCATTCCCAATTTCATCAAGCTCCAGCAGTACAGCGGGCTCATTGACTATCTTGTGGATGAGCTGGGTTATGAGCCGGGTCGAGACTTGCTGGAGTTTGCCTATGATTTCAGACAAGACGTCAGAGTGACGGCCCGCCAGCTTGCCGCCGTTCTTGACGCATGGGACGTGGCCGAGCCAGTTACGATTATTGCGCACAGTCTCGGCTGCCTGGTAAGCCGCTACTATGTGGAGCGTCTCGGCGGTGGTAAGAGGGTCGGCAGGCTGGTGCTCATGGGAGGCCCGCATTCTGGCACCCCTCAAACCTTCGGGGCCATGGCACAAGGCCTGGCTCTGTTGCCCCTCGGGTTGCTGGATCGGAGATTGCGAGAGGCTCTGGCTACATGCCCGTCCGTGTATCAGACTCTACCAACTTACCCCTGTGTCGTTACTCCAGCCGGAACTTATTTGGACGTGTTGGGGGACGGAAGCTGGCTGCCGGAACAGAAGCGGGGACTTCTGGCTGCGGCCCGGGAGTTCCGCACCGAGCTTGGCGTTCGCTCCAGCGTACCGACCGTCTGTATCTTCGGTTATGGGCTGAATACGACGACCAAAATTCGCCTCGAATGCGACGCGGCCGGGCTATGCCGGAGGGTGAGTTCACTCTCCGATCTGGCCGGTGACGGCACCATTCCCGAATCGAGCGCTTGTATGGAAGGAACCGAGATCCATCCCGTTCGCCAGCATCATGGCGTAATGTTCGTGGATAACGACGTGAAGAAGCGATTAAAGCTGGAGTTGACGCGCGAGGTCGGTATGAACGTGTGAGGAGTGGACAAGCCTTGTGCGGCGGAAGCCGGCGCCCAGTGCAGCGGCGTCCCGCACTCACCTACAAGCAAAACTTTAGGACAATGATTCTCACCAGGGAAAGTTGCATTGGTGCCGGGAGGGGGAGTCGAACCCCCAAGACCCGAAGGTCGGCGGATTTTGAGTCCGCTGCGTCTGCCAGTTCCGCCATCCCGGCCCTACCTGCACTCGCCTGATTTTACGGCCTGTTTATGGCTCTCTTACCTTTTCATTGAAAATGACGAATGTGCAACTGTGCAAGAAAGTGTGCCGCCTTCCACAGTTCGTTGTCATTTTGCCCGTGAAGCGCTTTGCCGGCGATTCTAGAGCTAAGAGTCCATTGCGAAGTCATAAAAAAACACCCGCACGAGATTCTACCACTTCACTAAGAGCTGCTACCTTTTATGTTGTGCGCATTTATACTATCGCGCTGTACGTTTAGTATCCTCTTGTGTCGTGCCACGTTTATCTGAATCATCTCGATACAGGACTGATCCCGCCCGCCTGCAAGCGCGGCCCCGCACCTCGTTGCAGATAAGCTAATCTCTCTGTTTCTTCGTCAGGTGGATTATTGTCGGCGAGGGAGCCCCTTTGCCGAGGCCTGGGATCCAGGTGGTTCACGGAACGGTTCTACAGAAATACGCTCGTAACGAACATCCAGCACGGTCAGGTTTTCTGTACCGCCCGGCAATTGCAGGACTACGCTGTCACCCGCTGTGGACTTCATCAACGCGCGCCCCAGAGGGGACACCCAACTGATGTGGTTGCGCTCGAGATCGATTTCGTCGGTGCCCACGATGCTCACCACTCGCTCCACTCCCGCGGCATTGGCATAGCGCACGGTCGCTCCGAAGAATACCTTCGTCGCAGCCTGCCCGGATCTTCGAGCTTCCGGGTCCACCACTTCCGCGGCTTCGATGCGCTTGGTGAGAAAGCGAATCCGCCCATCGATCTGCCGCAGCCGCCGCTTGCCGTACTGATAGTCGGCGTTTTCACTGCGATCGCCGTTGCTGGCGGCCCACGCCACCACCTCCGTCACGGCCGGGCGTTCCCTGGTGAGCAGAAACCGGTGCTCATCTTTGAGGCGCTCCAGCCCGCTAGGCGTGATGTAGTTCTTGACCGGCGTCGCGGGCTCGTCCGGTTTCGGTTTTCTGGTGAAGCCTTTTCGCATCTTGTAGTCTTTCGAGGGCGAATCCAGCGAGTGCCCCAATGAACGCGGATGAACGCCGATAAAAATGCTGTAGGTCATCCGCGCTCATCGTGGGATGCGTCAGCGTCCGCTCCGCAAGAAGTACACTTGGTTGGTCCAGTCCATTCCCCCGGCCTCGTCAGCGACCGAAATTAGAGCACGGACTAGCCCTCCAATCTCCGCCGGCGAGATTGTCTTTTCATCGACAAATATCACACCGCCATGGGATCGCTGTTCTTCTGCCCAGAGCTTTAACAATGGAGGAATCGTCCTGCGATCATACGTAACCAGGGTCAAGCGTTGCTTCGCTGCTTCCAACAGGCAAACCGAATCTTCCTTTCCAAGGAAGTTTCCACTCTCCCACTGCACCATGGAGTAGATCACAACCGATCGATTCCGACGTTGAACGCCATTCACTACGTCTGGGGAGATGTGCTCATCTAGAAGAAGCTTGAGCATCAGCCCCGCTTGGTCTGTATGGCGGCAAAGTCAACCGCTTGGGGAAGCATGCGCTTTAGGCTGTCGAAATCGATTGAATCGTTCTCTGCTATCGCGTCGTTCACCTCTCCGGGGAATGCCTCCGAGTAGTAAAGGGCAGCTCGAACCCTCGCTTCAGGCCATTTCAGATGCTTGGCCACGTCCTCGACCTTTCCTTTGTAACCTCGAAGAAGCAACATGACCTCCCATATCGCCAGGGAGCTGCCTTGGATATAGGCTTGCCTGCCAGCAGCTGAATCGCGAAAATCCAGGAAGGCAAATTCCGACCGCCTTAAGCCCTCTTCCACCAGCCGCGCGCTGGCATCGCTCGGCGTCCAGCCGTGCCGATGCGCGATGCGCTTCAGACGTTTTCCGCTCTCTACTGGCAGGCGCATACTGAGCACCATCGTACGCGGTTGCTTCATCGATCCTCCGAGTGTAACTGTTGTAAGCATTGTATCACTTCATGAAGCATTGGGGACAGGCCACAGAGCTTCCCAGCTTCCCGGCAAATGGAAATTAGTGAACGTCCCGTCTGTATGAATGCATAAGTGCAATGAAGAAGGGTTCTCGAAGCGGCTACGATGCTGAGACCGGCGACGAAAGCGCCAACTCAGAAAGCTCACTCGGAGAACCCTATGAACAGCCCTCA